>Ga0208975_1000417_pt1 | contig 21194 bp, 36 predicted proteins | sample GreLakmeER78MSRF_FD_187700 | JGI IMG/M metagenome (GOLD analysis project Ga0208975, IMG submission 187700) | Freshwater lentic microbial communities from great Laurentian Lakes, MI, USA - Great Lakes metaG ER78MSRF (SPAdes) | ecosystem: Environmental > Aquatic > Freshwater > Lake | place: Great... | reverse complement strand
ATGTCCGTTGAGATGGAGGGTTGAATGAAGGAGAAAGTCCCTCAAGGCATGGGGGCGCATAGCGCCCCCACTTTTGGTCACTTCTTGTCCATGTCGGCCATGTAGGCGTTGACCCGCTCCTTCAGTTCGCCGTTCCAGACGAGCTGAACGGTGGACCAGCTGATGAGCTGGAGGGCCACGGCGATGATGAGCACGGGCAGCGCGACGTACAGGGCCATCATCACGAAGTCGGAGCCGAACCACCAGACCACGGCACCGATGATGCCGAGACCGATGATGATGCCGCCGATGCTGCGGACCAGCTTCGGGGTGTCGGCACCGACGTTGGAGGGACCGGGCTTCTCGGCCGGGGCCTGGGCGGGAGTCTCCACCACCTTCTGGCGACTGGTCCTGGCGTTGACCTGGACTTGGGGCTCCTGGGCCTTGACGTGCTCGACAACGCGGGACTTGGGCTTGGTGGCGGTGGGAGCCGGGGGGGCTTCGGGGGCGGGAGCTGCGGCTGCAGCAGGAGGACGACCGCGCCTCGGAGGCGTGGCGGCGGTGGTTTCGGTGGTTTGCGTGGACATGATGACTCCGGATGGGGAGATGGGTGGCTCGAGTCTTCCTCCGGGATAGGAGAAAGGAGGTAACGAAGGGAGTGAGGTCCCCTCACGACATCGGGCGGCCCGAAGGCCAGCCCGATGGAACAGCTCAAGGAGGAGAAAGCCGCTCTGAAGCACAGGGGGCGCATAGCGCCCCCGAAAGGCGGACGGGGGGTGGCCCGAAGGCCACCCCCATGAACCACTGACTACTACCCTACCGGGAGACCCTTGAGGATCATGTTGATAGCCTTGATGGTGGCCTTGCCCTGGAGCGAGGTGTCTCCGGACAGGTCCTCCTTCAGTGCCCACAGTTCCTCATTCTCCATGACGAGGAGGGCTTGCACGTTGACGCCGACCTTCTTGAAGGTGCCGGGCTGACGCTCGGTACGACCATCACCGTTCAGTTCCGCGATCAGCTTTCCGAGGAACGCCTTCTCCGTCCTGCGCTTGGCAGAACGGAGCTTGCGAACCACTTCGGTCTGAAGCAGGTCCTTGCAGTGCTGGCAGGCATGACCGGGGATACCGGTTGCCAGTTCGTGCGCAGCGGGCTTGGTGGTCTGGGCCCAGATGAAGCTGGCCAGCTTAGTGAAGACGTTCGGCGCTTCCATGACTTGGTCTACGACGCTCTTCAACCGCTTGGGGGTCAGGAACGTGCAGTGATCCTCACTGGTGATTCCGAGGAGAGCCATGATGGGACTCCCGGGCCAACAGATGGCATTGATAGCATGATTGGGGTTGTTCACCCGCACATACTTCGCTCCCTTGGGGATCTCGGCCAGGTCGTGAGTGTACCACGCGGCTTCACCGTTGGAGGCGTTCACCCGGAAGGTGGTGGTCGTCTCCATACACCAGATGTCCACGAGACCCTGGTGCCCAGTGGGCTCCATACCAAGTTCGGGGTTCCCGTCCACGTACTCCTTCAGCCGAGACTGAAGAACCATGTAGGCGTTGTCAATCGCGGAGTAGCGGTCCTTGTCAGAACCGCTTTCCTGATCGTGTTCCATCTTCATGGCCGCTTGCATGTTCTCGGAGAACTCCGAGATGCCAGCGAGCTGACGCACCTTCATGTACTCGGTCCACTCCATGGTGGGCCTGGAGAGCACCGCGCCCTCTTGCTTCAGAAGCTCGAGGAGGAGACCACCGACGTCACCCTTCTCCGCCGTACCTTGGAACTCGGAGGCAATCTCTTGCCACCGGACGAAGGCGCGATCGTAGACCTCGTGGACCAGGTTTCCACCCTTGTACCCGTTCTGGTTGTTGCGTGAACAATCCCAGAAACTGGGATCGATCTGCTTGTCCAGATCGGAGACAGCGATGGCACCGTCCCAGAGTTCTTCTTCGCCACGGTTCTTGCGCCAACCGAGGGGATATTCCTTCTCCTTGGTGTTGCAGCCGAACGAGGTGAGGCGCTCGTTCACCCAACCGAGGATGTCCTTGATGGGAAGCTCCTCGTTCGGGTCCATGTCGCGGTAGTTGTCGTCACCCTCGAAGTGGATGTGGTAGATGCCATCCACGAGCTTCCAGTTGTCGAGCACGGCGGCCTTCTCCCAGCAGGTCCAACGGACCTTGCGCTTGGCCTTGTCGATGCATTCCTGCACCAGCACGGACATCGCGAGAGCACCCATGACGTCACCAACAGCCAACAACTTGGCGCGGTTGATGGTCATGAGGCCCACCGGTCCCATCGGAGTACTGCGCATGTACTCAAGGCCCTCAGGGGAGAGCAGGTCCATGCTGAGCTTCTCGCCCTGGGGCTCGATAGCGTACCGGCGGGGGTCGAGGATGTTCTGGAACAGGAACCGAACACGAGGGTCCGGCGTGACTGCGACGATATCCCCGTCGTCATCTCCTTGCATTGCCAGCACATCACCAAGGTTCATGTAGATGCACTGCTCCACGACCTTGCCGCCGATGAGGTGATGGGGCCGGGGCTCAATGACCTTCAAGGTCAGGAGGGACTGGCTCAGCACGATCGGGAAGCGCCAGGTGGCGAGTTCCGTTCCCACCTTGTAGTGGGCGGTGACGCACTCACCAGGGGCCAGGGAGCCATCGTTGACGATGACAAGCTGACGACCCGACATGCCCGCACCCTGAGCAATCGTCCAGAGGCGATTGCGGAGTTTGGAGTTCAGGGCCCGCTTGACGCGGTCGATGCTCATGGGATCCATGTGGACACCCTTGGACTTCCCCTTGGCCAGGAGCTTCACGACGAGACTCATCATCTTGTCGTCCTTGGCGATCGAGGCCAGCAAGCCCTCGATACCATCCTTGCCCAGGTCAGCCATGGCCTGGTCCACGAGGGAGTTGACGCACTCCCTCATCTCCTTGGCACGAGCGAAGCGCTCCTTGTCGGACTCCCCCTCACGAGGAACCGCCGCGATGTTCTCCAGCAGCTCGAAGCAGCCGACCATCTGACGCTTCCGATCCCAGGTACGAAGCACTCCGAGATGAACGGAGTACTCCTTCTTGAGACCGAGCTTGGAGTACTCGGCGGCCTTGGCCTTGAGCTTCCCCTTGATCTGCTTCCAGCTCAAGAGGATACAGGGCTCACCCTTGCTGTTCAGGGCCTGCTCGTCGGGCACGATGATGCCCTTGGCGAAGATGCCATACCTGGCATCGAGGACACGGACCTGCATGGGGACCAGACCATAGCGCTGGATGAGTTCCTGCATCTCGGGGGCATCAGGGTGGTAGCGGCCGGAGCCATCATCACCCATAGGCACCTGCTCGTAGATGGAGGCGCCATTCACCTCCTGCAACATCTCACTGAGGTCCTGAGCCTCAGAGGGCTTGAACGCCACCAGGTTCCCGAACGACACCTTCACTTCAGGGAGGTAGCCACCCTGAACCAAGGGAGCCTTGATGCCCAGTGCGTAGGAACGCGCAGAGATGGGATCAGGCAGGGCGTTGGTCAGGATGGACCACCCAGGGTTGTTGGTCTGGAAGCCAACCCGCTCGCCCACCACGACCAGGCCCATGCTGAACATGTGGTCCCAGTGTTCCGGAGAGATGATGTCCCGGGGAAGACCGAGATCCTCCGAGGGCGGCAGGGAGTTCTGGATGGAGATAGCACAGGGCTGGTCCATCGCACCGTAGAGGTGTTCCTCCATGCGAGGCAGCAACCCCGCACATTCCAGCTTGATGGTGCCCTTCCAGCGACGGATGACGTCACTGGCCCCGAAGGCGTTCTCCTTGGAGTTGGTCTCGACGTGCTCGAGAATGGCAGAGTGGGTGTACTCGGCACGGTTCAGGCCCTTCACGATGAACTTGGCCTTCTTCTCCTCAACCTTCTTGATGTGGGCGGCTTCCACAGCCGCCATCAGGAACTCGCAGACCATCGGAGAGACCTCGTACAGGTCATCGATGGTGTTCACGGTCTTGAGGGCCTCGTGGTGCTTGTAGATGAGTTCGGCGCACTCCTCACCCAGCTTCAGAGGATTCTTCATCACCTTCACAAGGTAACGAAGAACAAGTTCTTCCTGATTAGGAATGTTAGGATCCAACACAATACACGGATTGATAGGCATGAACGATATCCTCCTTTAGGATGTTCGGAGCAAAGGACAGGCATAGCCTGTCCATTTTGTGGATCAGTTGACGCGGAGTGGCAAAGAGGCAAAGATCATAAAGAACATAACGAAGAGGCAGGGGTCTTTCGTGGATCGAGTCTGTGAGGGGACCGAGACCCGGGAGGGGGCATGAGGCAGACGCGGAGTCGTCTCATACTGCCAACAATAAATAAAGGGCATTGAGAAAAAAGAAAGGGCCCTTGTTATGGGCCAATTCTTTTCAGCTACTCGGTGGGCTTCTGAAGCAATTCCCGGAGGAACCACGACTGACCCTGAGTCATGGCGCGCTGGCGCTTTTCCAGCTTCTGCCACCACAATTGTGCATAAAAAAGGACTTATACCATCTGAGATGGATGCCTTTTCTACGATTTGCCTTTGATGATTAGGAGCGGATCCACTCCATCGCTTCCGAGCACTTGCGCTCGACTTCCTGCCCCTGCAGTGCCAGCATCAGCCGCCCGTGCTGGAAGCGGAACTCGGGGTGGCTATCGATACCGATGCTCTTCTTCACCATCCACTGGTGGGTAGCCCAGTGGGAGCCGGGCGCACAGTACCAGTCGGCGCGGATGGCGAAGCGCTTCTTGATCTCCTCCTTCCGGGGGTGCAAGATCCCGCTGTACCCCGACTCCTGGATCCAGATCCGCTCGTTGTTGTTGTCCCGGTCGTAGTACATCAGCATGAGCTTCCCCTTCTTGAAGCAGAAGACCTCCTCGCCGATCCAGTGCTGGTTGATCCGCAGACGCCGACCCACCTGGCCCTCCTCGGGGAGCAGATCCTCGTCGGGCACCAGCTCCTTGTGCCAGACGAAGCCGGTGGTCTCCTCCTCGAAGAACCGGAGGTTGTCCCAGAGGTGTTTGTAGATTGCGTTCAGATTGTCCATGTTATCACTCCTTGAATAGCATCGGAATTGATGCCATAAAAAAGGTTAGGGGCTATGACCCAGTACCTTCTTTATTCTCAGCTCACTTCGGATTGAACTTGTGGATGATGTAGATTACCACAGAGAGCACTGCCAACGTGGGCAGCAACACACTTGCGTACACGACGAACCAGAACACCTCCTGAGGCGTGTGGTTGCGCATGATGTACTCAATGGTCCATTGACCCTCGAGACTCATCAGGTGCCCCGTACCAGTGCAGACAAAGCTGCAGATGGCAAAGAACATTCCAAGAGCCATCAGCTTCTTGAAGCCTTCCATGTCACTCCTTGCTGTTGTAGTTGATGGCGCCGGGGATGGTTGCCCGGATCTTCTTCTCCTTGAGGTGCTTCACGAGCAGCTTGTAGTACCCCTTGGCATAGGGGTAGTCGTCGTAGTGGAAGTACATCGACTCTCCGCCCGCCCCGATGACGAGGATCTCGCTACGCCGCAGCCTCCCGAAGAAGACCAGTTCGTGGCCAGTGTCCTCCTGGTCGTAGACCTCAATGTTGAGCCGGAGATCGCTCACCGCCACCCCGTCGATCTCGTTGACTTCAAAGATGCTCATGCTCTCTCCTTTAGTAGCCTATTGTTGAATCTGAAGAATCTCGACATGAGATGTCAGTACTTAGGCCATAAAAAGAAAGGGCGGGAGGGTGGCCCGAAGGCCACCCTCCCTGTCACGCTACTTCTTCCCGAACAGAGAGAGCTGCTTGGATGCGGACTCCCTCGGAGGAATCTTCCCGATGTCGAAGCACCGGATATTAGAGTTCCTCCTGTTTTTGGGCCAGGAGAAGTAGGCGCTCCTGAAGTGCATGGATTCGTGTGAGTCCATGCAGCGCATGAGCATTTCGCAGTCCTTGCACCGCCACCACGGGTGAGCACCGTGCAAGGTGTTGATCCACGTTGCGACCAACATGCTATGAGCGCACATCAGTGCACCCACGGGCCGAAGCCCACCCAGGCAGTCACCATGACTGCCGTACAGTAGAAGACATACTCCATTTGAACGGACCCTCCTTAATGGTCCATAAAAAGAAAGGGAGGTTGTTAGCCTCCAATTCTTTCACTCCTTAACCCGAGTGCAGATTAGCCTAGATCTCGGGACGGGCCCAGGCGCCACGAACCTTGATCGGGAGCTGTCCGTTGACCAGCTCTCCGTACTCCAGCTTGGAACCCCGGCAGGCCCCCCGGATGACCTGGATCACCTTCTGGCACTTGGCCTGGTTGGCCTTGTACCAGTCCTTGGGGAACCAGACGTAGAGCGTGCCGTTAGACACGCCCATCTGGATGGTGGCCGCCGTGGTGTGGAAGCAGGTGTTACCCACGAAGGAGGCGAGCCACTCCCCCTTCTCGTCGGTGGAAAGCTCACCGGTGAAGTCGCTCTTCAGCTTCTTCACCATGGAGTTCATCGCCTGGAACCGGTTGCCCGGCTTGTACCCCTCCTTGGGCTCCTCCTTGATGGTGGTCGCCGCCATCTCCTGCTTGGCGATGGTGAGGCGCTTCTCCAAGTACGCCTCGACCTCCTTACGCATCGGGGACGAGCACTTCGCACAGAACTCCACGAGGCTCATCTCGTAGGGTTCCGCCTTGATGAGCTTGGCGTCCGCCTTGGTCCCCGTGGCCAAGAGGCGCTCGGGGGTGACGGTGAAAGAGGCGCTGCTGGTGATGTTGACCTTGATCATTTTACACTCCTTGAGGTTCCAGAGAATCCACGGAATTGTGGTGCTGGTGCATAAAAAAGGATGCAGGGCGACCCGAAGGCCGCCCTGCATAACTCGACTACTTGTTGTGGGTCAGCAAATAGTACAGCGGCGAGAGGTAGTAGTTCTGCTCGCTCGCACACACGAGCCAGACTACCACTCCAGCCACAGAGAACATGATCAACACTTCCTTCTTCGTCATGACCTACTCCTTTAAAATGCACACGAGATTGCGTGCATAAAGAAAAGGGAGGGCCAGAGGCGCCCTCCCTTAACACTCTACCGCTTGACCATCTTAAGAGTAGCCTGGGCCTGAGGGCAACCAGCAGCCGCAGCCCTCTTGAGAAGGAGGAGAAGTGCAATCTCCTCTGCCCGGGTGAGTACTAGCACTGGCTCGCGATCCGCTTCACCACGATGAGGCTCAGAAAGACCGCTGCCGTATAGGCAGCGAGAATGTAGATCCCGACCTCCCCACTTTCCTTTCCGATCGGCAGGCTCTGCACGGCCATCAGCAGACCGAACAGGTGGCAGAGAAGAAGCCCGTTGATAAGAGACTGAGGCATGTGATACTCCCTAACATGGCCTGGATTGGCCATAAAAAAGGGCTTACATGTGCCTTGCACAATGCCTTTTTCACTTGATTACTCCACCTTCCGGAACGGCTTGGGCGGGTACGCCTCCGCCTCCAGGGGGTAGGACCAGTAGGCGATCATGACCTCACCGAGGGCACACTTTACCTTCATGGTGATGTAGGGGTTCTCCGTCCCCGGATCGACAATGTGGAGGACTTCCACCGGGCCGAGGCCCAGCAGCCACTGCATGGCCACCGTGGGGCGGTAGAACCATCCGATCGTTTCCGTGTCACTGATGATTGCGTACATTCTTCTCCTTTGGTTAACGCACAGTATGGACCAGTGCATAAAAAGAGGGGATGGCTGGGGGCCCCTTTCGGGACCCCCAGCACTTGTTCACTCGCTCACATACTCCTGGACCATCAGATTCCGAGTCTTGCCGGCCATAGCCCGCTTGGCGTACCACACGGTACACCGAGCCACCGCCTCCTTGGAGTAGTGGAGTAAGTGTTCCATCTGCCACTCCTCCCATTCGTAGACGTCACCACCCTTTTCGATCCTACCCTCTACCAGGACTTCATAATATACGTACCACATAACGCTTCTCCTTGTGAGTGGACTCCATTGTCCATAAAAAGGAAGGTGAGTGAGGGGCCCAGCCGAAGCCAGGCCCCCCATTATTCACTATCCGACCTTCTGTTTCTTCATCCTTTTCAGGACCCATTTCTTGAGCATGTCTCTCCTTAGAGCAGGGGGATGGGAGGGTAGGTCATGCACTTCCAGTTGCCGTCTTCGTTACGAGTGAAGACCTGGGTATCCGTCTCGATTTCGACCATGCTGGGGAAGGTGAACCACCGCGCGATCACCCAGGGCTGGACCTTTCCCCGGGCCTCAACGATGTGGTCGCTCTTCACCGAGTAGAACGCCCAGCGCACCCACACGTCATCAGGCACAGGAGGCCAGATGGCGTTCCACCCCGCCATCTCGTCTGCCCGCTGAGCGCTGTACTCTTCTTCCAGCGCGCCACAACAGCACGGGAAGCAGAAGCAGCTGGGGCAGGGCTCATCCCCACACCGACACCAAGCACGGTTACAGTCATCACACCACATGATTCTCTCCTTGAGATTGGCCTTGATTGGCCATAAAAAGAAAGGGAATGATGCCCCCTTTCCAATGGCGTACACGTTTAGCTGTTGAGGAAGATCAGTTGATTGGGAGTGGGCGCGCGACCACGACTCTCCAACTTCCTGAGCCAGTTCTTCTTGAGCCCATCACTTCCCATATGCTTATCAATCAAGCACATGAGAAGATCATACTCTTCCTCATCAGTATTCTTGTCTTCCAGATGATCAAGGAGCACCTCACAGCACTCCTCGATGATCTTATCCTTGGGCCACGCCCCCTTGGACTTAGCCCTTGCCTTCTGCTCCTTCTGGAGGAGCTTCAGCTTGTCCTTCACGAGCCCTTCGGCATGGAGATGCTGTGGCCCTGTACGGCCTGGCGCATGTCTTTGCAGCGAGCCAGAGCCATCTCCAGGCTCATCTCGATTTCGCTCAGCTCGTTGAGGATCGACCCAGCATGACGGGCGTCGATCTGCTCAGCCTTGCTGGCAGCCCAGCCCAGATGGGCTGCCAGGGCGATCCGGTTTGCCCACATCTCGGATACGCTGTAGTTCTTGTCCATTTACTTCTTCTCCTTGTTGTTTACCATCTTATTGAGCATCTGCCAGTACTCGCACCGGCAACCGGCGCCGTGATGCGGGCAGATCACAAGGGGCTCGATCTCGTAACGCCCCACCAGCGGCACCACCTCGGGAAGGTAGGTGCCCGATCCATTCGTGAACTGAGTCATTTGTCTCTCCTTGATTGTTGAATGGTCCTTGATTGGACCATAGAAAAGAAAAGGAGCAGCCCCTATGGGTCCTACTCCTAATCCCTCTTCAGTTACTTCTGTTCAGCCAGAAGTGCCTTCAGGGCCTTGATCTCCTCGTCCTTGGCCGCGATGGTCGCCTCCAGTTCGTTGGAGTACGCACGAGCGCACTCCATATCCCGCAGGTGCGCGTCCCATTGATCCTGCTCCAGCTTCAGGTCCGCCTCCTTGTTCTTGGAGGGCGTGACGACGAGGAACATATACTCCGTCCCATAATTCGAGTTCACCAAGCTGAAGGTGTACCCCATCAGCTCGGCGTGGAAGGTGCTCTCCACGCCCATGACCTCGTGGCAGTACTCGAAGGCCCCCAGGGTGGAGGTGACGAACGGATTGATGAGCGCCTGGATGATCGAGTTGATTTTGTTGATGAGATTGCGCATGAGTTACTCCTTGAGAGGTCCTTGATTGGACCATAGAAAAAAAGAAAAGGGGCGCCGCAGGCGCGCCCCTCAATCCTCGCTACTTCCGAACCCTACATACCATCCATTCGTGGATGGTCACACAGGTATCCAGATAGTTGCTGAGGGCAATCTCAGCAGCCTCCTGGGTGGGGAACCGATGTCCCTTCCCCATGGTGGCACAGGCCCCATGTGAGCCCAAGAGCCGAAGCTCAATGGGCTTACGCTTGACCTTTACGTGATACATTACTGTACCACGTACACGGCGCGGGAGAACTCCTCCCAGAGGCGAGACCGCAGCCCGAAGACCACGGCCACCGCTGCCTCCGCTGCCCCCCACTCTTCCATGAGGGCCTCCCACTGGGACAGGGGGAGTTCTTCCCGGATAGAGTTACCGTTCTTGAATTGAATCACCAACATCATGGCCTCCTTGTTAATGGCCATAAAAAGAAAGGTATTGTCCCTTTCTCCCACCCTCCAAGAGGATGTCACTGTCACCTAGAGGTGACGACCCCAGGGCTTCTGGGCCTTGCCATAGTCCTTCCAGGAGGTGCGCCTCCTTTCGAACTGAGGCTCCAGTGCCGGAGCCTCCTTCTTCCGACGCTCCCACTGCACCGTGTAGGTACTGTAGCCACGGTCGGGGTGATACCCGACCAGAGTGGTGCCGATCTCGATGCCCCGGGCCTCATCCATCAGCCGGCGCTGGTGGATGAAGAGCTGGCGGGAGGCCCACCAGCCGAGGTTGAGGGCGAGATCTTCCTTGTCCTTGCGCTTCATGACTTCCCCTTGTGGCAGTTGGTTAATCTCTGCCATAGAAAAGAAAAAGGGCTTACTCACCCGAAGGTGATGCCTTTGTTCTACAGCGTACCCTCGGTGACGAGGGCGTTGAAGTGCTCCTGAGCCTCCTTGTGTTGGTCAAAGTACGTCACGATGTGCTCGGGCGCATCATCGAACTGCTTCCACGCAGCCCAGACCGATTCTCCGATCTGCACCAACACCACGGTACCGAAGTTGACTTCCTGCCGAAGCAGTTCTTTGTCAGGTAATTCCACTGGTTACTCCTTCGAATGACCTTAGATAGCAATATGGGTTACTGGCCCATATCCTTAGGTAGGTCATAGAAGAAAAAAGGACTTACTGTACCGGGGTACATGCCTTTATCCTAGAGGTCCCAGTCCTCCTGAGTGTTGTTGAAGTAGTGGGGGCCGATGTACTCATGAGGTTTCACTACGACAGCCTTCAGCTCCTTCCGGAGAGACTGCGCCTGACGCTTCATAGTGCAGTTCTCCAGGTGTCCCTTGTAGTTTTCGTCGGCCATAACCATCCCGCAGCATACACACTTTACCAAACCTTCATCCCAGAGTGCCATGTTTTCTCCTTGGCGTGATTGCCATAAAAAAGGACTTATGTGGTGTTAACCACTGCCTTTCTTATTGCGCTATGGAGCGATGTTGTGGCTTCCTAGTGGAAGCGCTGAAGCCCCCTCAAAACGGCGATGGCCTCCACGAGCGCTGCATGATACTCGTCACCCACCCCCGGCTGGCTGGCGAGATGGTTGAGCGTGGCGATCATCTGGTTGACGATGAAGAACTGCATTAGCTACTCCTTGAATGCACTTGATTGTGCATAAAAAAGGATAGGGGCTTAGACCCATTTCCTTCTTTATAGTGTTTTACCCCCGGGAGTGCTTGAGGAGGAGGTAGGAGACGGCCCATGCCGTCACCAGCGCCCCTCCCGTCACAGGGGCCTCCAACACCCGGCTCTCAGGGCAGAACAGATGTCCTGCTCCCGTACAGATAAGAATCCACCCGATGAGGTTTACGAGGACGAGGGGAATGTTCATGATTACTCCTTGGACTTGATTGTCCATAAAAAGGAACAGGTGGTGGGCGCCCCGAAGGACGCCCACACTTTCACGCTAGCCTACGGACGGGGCGTACCCCGCCTCCCGCAGGAGGTCACGAAGAATCTCCGCCTGGAGGCGGTAGATCCACTTGGAGGGGCCGAACTGTTGTTCATAGTCTCTCCTAATAGCCTACCTTGATGGACCTGGAATTAACCCGAAATGGGTATTACCAGCATAGGCCATAAAGAAAAAAGGGCTTACTCTGCCTAAGCAGATGCCTTTTTCCTACCAGCCGTAGTCCTGGATGAGAATGACCCTGAGGGCAGGGCCGAATTCGGCCAGCCCCCAGTAGAAGGTGGCGGCGCCCACGGCGCCGAGGACGAGGGCGAGGGTGGCGGTGATCTTGGACATGGTACTCCCTTAGCACGTAACATCGGAATGATGTCATGGTGTGCCGTACCATAAAAAGAAAGGGCGGGAGGGTGCCCGAAGGCACCCTCCCTGTCACACTACACGAACAGGAGCGCGGGAGCGCGCTTCTGGAACTTCCCGTTGCCGTACCCAAGGGCACAGCTCACGACGGGACGAGCCCGCCGGTGTGCCGCCTGGAGCCGAAGCTCCATGGGGCCGGGGGTGGAGGAGGAGCGCACGGGGCGCTCCTCCCAGGGGGAGGCCACGAGACGGTCCGCCTCCACAACGTCGAGGAGGTCGGAGGGGAGCGTGGTCCTCCCCTCCAGGAAGTCGCGGACGAAGGCCTTGGCCTCCGCCCGAACCACGCGGTCCTCGGCCATCCGCAGGAGGATGCCGTGCAGGCCCCAGACGAGGCCGATCAGGCCCCCGAGGTAGCACCACATCGTGATGCCGATCATCGAGGACGCGATTTCGTATGCGATCATGGCCGCTCCTTGTGCGCTTAACCTATACAGCACTAGGTTTGGATGGGAGATTGCAGAGCTTTTGATGGTTAAGCTCCAACCAGGGGGAAGTGCGGGCGTCTCACCCACACTGACGACCTCACTATAGTAGGGTCATTGTCCACTATGGGGTTAAGGTACCCATACCCTATAACTAGGGACCTGTGAAGGACACGAATGTCCTGTAATGGATGAGATACGCTCATCCTCGGATGCTCCCGTAGCATCGAATGTCCGGGTAGACCCTGATAAGCTATTGCTTCTCTAGGGGATTGTTGCCGTTTTTGGCTGACCAGCCTCACTCACCTCTCTCGGGAGGGAGTTCCGTTGTGGGCTTTCACCACAAGCGCCGTGTAGTTGGGCACAAGGCGACCTCCAACTGGGGCCGACCTCATGGATGCCTGCTATCTCTAGCAGCTCCACCAACTCACCGCCTCTCTTTCACCTTTCGGATCCCGAGTAGGACGCTGATTATTCGCTACATACCCACCACGGGGTACACAGCTCTCTGATGTAGGAGGCGGTCTCTTAGAGACTCCTTGGTCGGGCACGCTTCGACGGCGTGAATCCTCACCAAACCCCATCAGTGGCACCTTGCGGTACCATGCCCATCAGGTAGGGCATACCCATGCTAACCATGGGCGAGTTCCTGCTATAACGAGTTCAAGCAGGCAAACTCCAGGACAAACTTCCTGGCAGCGCAATGTTAACTAGCCCGTACTACCAACTTCTGCCTCCCCTAGGTACATTAGGGATCAACCCTACACCCCACGGCCCAGCACACCGGTACCCCTGAGGGTACTAGGATTCGCTAACGGTTCCGTGTTGTTGTACCTAGGTACGTTTGGTAACGTGACTAGAACACCAGTCTCTCATACCCGTGGGGTATGGTTTACTGTTGCATATGACTCATAGTGAATGTATGTAGTATCTCTCAGGTGGACACTGTATGGTATAGATGAATACCATTGCCAGCTTGGCCCAAGTGACTTGCGTACCCCAGGCTTTCTGGGCCCAGGTAAGTAGATACATTGCTGTATCTATCACTATGTAGTGTGGAACAGGATATTCGATGACATAGACCCCACACGGGTCGTCAGTCACTTAGGTCGTACTTACGTAGGACCGTAGAAAAAAAGGAAGAAGGGTGCGTCCCGAAGGACGCACCACAACTAACTTAGAGCTTCACGCTCCTCCTACTTGCCCTTCATGAACTCCAAGAAGGAGTGCGTGCGAGCCAGGAACTTTCCAGCGAGGCGTGCGCTTTCGCAAGCCTCAGCGCGGGTATTCCACCACGCCTGAGAGAGTTCCTTCTCGCGTTGTGCCGCCACCGCATACGCTCGTACCATGTCCTTGGGCTCCCACCCCTGGGTCAAGAGGTAGGTGTACTCGGACTTGGCCTTGATAGAGGTCATAGTATCTCCAATAGTAACACATGTAGTACCCGGTATGTGCCTACACCATAGCGACGTGCTATGGCATAGGCACACATGCAGGCATGTGCTCCATAGAAAAAGAAAGAAGGGTGCGTCCCGAAGGACGCACCACAACTAACTACCCTACTACCTCCACCACCAGCCGCTCCCCTCCCCGCAGGGCGAGCCACCCCTCCTCAGGGCACCCCATCAGGGGCTCATACCCCAAGCTGCCCAGAAACCAGAACATGTCGCCCCAGGTGCCGTACGCCACTTCCACCCCGTCGCTGTTGATGATGCGAACAGTCATGACATCTCCAAGGATAGTACCTAGTACTAGGGCCCATACATACACTATAGCGACATGCTATAGCATAGGTATAGGTGCCTAGTGAGCACCACCATAGAAAAGAAAAGGGTACATACCCCTATGGTATGGGTATGTACATGGTATGTGTATACCTATGTGCATGTACGTATACCCTATGTGGTAGGACACATGTACGTGCGTACAGTAAGAAGGGTATAACACACACACACACACACACACACGAGTATGTATGCGTACATGCATGTGCTATGCAAAAGAAGGGGCCTAGCCCCTATTGCTAGGGGCTAGGCCTTGTTTCTTACTCTCCTCCCAGGAACTCGTTGAGTTCCTCGTAGTGCCACGCGCTGAGGAGAGTGATGAAGCTTCCAACGGCGATGGTGATGATGATGGTGATCATTCTCTTTCCGGCTCATGTGTTGTATCTCTCTCAGCATACCTCATCACAGGGGTCAACCTGTAACATAAGCATGTAGCGTAGAGCACACGGCATAAAAAAGGACTGTACTTAACCCCGGTGGGCTCAGAACTATATCCCATGTGCTAAACCACACTATTAACACCTGGTCTAACACTCATATATATCTTTTTCTATATCTCGGATTTTACACCTTTATATATTTCCCACACACATTTCCCTTTTCTCAGATCTTTCCCACTCCTCTTTCCCTAAATTTTTACAAAAATAAAATTGATTTTCCCAGATAGGGAACTAATCTATTTCTTATGTATGAACTTAGCAAAAAACTTGGCGAACTCAAGAACTTGCTCTCGGGATTGGATCAACTGCACGCTTATAGATATAAGTATTTTGTTGATAGCTCTCCCCTTGGGAAGGAATGTAAGTATGCCAAGAGTACTATTAATATGTTTGAGCGAGAACGGGAAGCAGATAAACTGCGAACCCTTATCTCCATCTTGAGGAGTAAATTAGATGAAATTGAAAATAGTATCTGATGGTACTAGAGCGGGGACGAAACTAACGACCCTTGATGGAGAGCCTATTGAGAACGTATTATTGGTCTCTTGGAATCTCTCTACAGAGGATGAGTTGGCCATAGCTATGGTTGAGATCATTGGGGTACCCTGTGAAATCATCACAGAGTATAGACACATACAGGTGTCGGAGACTGCTATGGTTCCCAGTCATCTTGTAGTAGAGGATGAGGATTGGACTATGTATCGTTTAGGAGATAAAAATGCCGCTGATTGAATTTAGTATGACCCCTGAGGGGAAGATCCGGGCAGTGCCCACAAATGAAACCTATGTTCCTTCTGCCCTAGATCAGAAGGCCGCCGCCGAATCGGCTGAGCAGAGAAAGGTCCTGGATGCGCAGTTGGATGCGCGCCGCAGTAAGTTTTATAAGTGGTCACTGGAGAATCCAAATGAGCTAGATATGCTCTTGGATGCAGTCCACGAGGGTAATATTTTATGGGAGCACGAATATGATAAAGAGTAGGATTTTGGGCAAAATTGAAAAAAAAATTAGGGATGCCCTAGAATCTGTAGTAGAGGGCGTGTTGAAGCGCCAGCAGGCTGAGCGGGATCGGCTAGTTGCCGAAGCGCTCAATCGCTATAAGGTGGACCCGGGGCAAGCTTTCTCGCGGCCCTATGTGCTTGGCGAGAGCATTCCTAGCACATACTCTGGGGTGGACGTCAGGATCTTCTTTCACGAGGCTCCAGAGAACTGGCACCCTGATAATGGGGGCACCTCTTATAAATCTGCACAAGCAGTTTCTTGGACTACTTATCATAGTGGAGATTTAGAGTTTGATACTGAAGGCGCCCTCATTGATTTGGTTCTGGAGTCTGTTGACTTCCCCCAGGGGGCCTATATGACAGTTTATGCTGTCAATGAGTACGGTGCGGCGACTATCCTGCTCCAGGTGCAGGATTTTGAGGTCATGAAAACTAGCTCTGGAATATCTATAGATGATATCGTAATGGAACAGAACCACTCATGGAGAGGCAAGTTCTATTACTCAGGAGTACCATATGGTAATCGACAGGAAGCCAGCTAAGGAGGGCGGGCGTAAGCTCGCCGCCTATATTATCACTGCTGTAGCTATTATGCTGACAGCCTTTATCGGCCCCCTAGTGCATCTGCCACAGGCAGCTATAGAGAGCACTCAGTGGTCGCTGACCTTTGCTCTCGGGGTATTCTCGGGCGCAAACATAGGTGAGCATTTTTCAAAACGTACTAAAGGAGATGTAGATGACAAAAAGAGTTCGTAAATCTAAGAAAGTAGAAACACAGGTTAGTGTTCGCGGGGTTATCATCCCCCTGGACGCTATTATCGCTGCATTTCCCAAGGCTATAGCAGCCTGCAAGGAATCTGCTGCAGACAACAAGGATGCCAGCAGCCCAGGCGGAGCGAAGGTCACCGTGGGTGAAGTTCTTGAAGACGCTAGTGAATTCTTCGAGACTCTTCTTGAGGAAGCTGCCCCCGCTATCATGAAGGCAAACGGTCTCTAAGATGTCTGGTAAGGCGCTTACAAAACAAGAGATGATGTCCTTGGAGGAGCGTCAGACTGAGGCGCTAGCTGAGATTACTCAGCTGGATCCTGATTATCAGAAGTATTTAGAGAGACTGCCTGAGCGTCGGAAGCAACGTATACATAGACAGATTGCTAAAACCAAGAATGGCTTGTATACGATTGCTCCGACTACTTGTCTCGGACCCTCCAAGTGCCTGTTTATTGAGCAGTGCCCAATCCCCGATAGAGGAGAGGGCGGCGAGGTCATCATAGGAGAGCTTAGAGACTACCCTATGTATAAGCCTTGTGTGTTTGAGATGCTTTATATGCAGCAGAAAGTTGTTGACTATATGAAGCACCTTAATGTAGATCCTGAGAATCCAATTGAGATGGCTTTAGTTAATGACTTAGCTGTTATAGATCTTTACAAGAACCGCGCGATGTTGATCATGAGTGGCGGCGACAAAGAAGGCCACGGTAGAGATTTCCTTAAGCAGGACATGATGGAACAGCAGGGTGAGCACGGCACACTTACCAGTACTCAGACTCAGCTGCATCCTGTGGCTGGATACTTGGACGTATTAGAGAAGCGGCGTGCACGACTTCATGAGTCTCTCGTAGAGACCAGAAAGGGTAAGGCGGATATGAATGCGAAGCTAGGAGGGCTTAAGCCTGACAGCGCGTTGGCCTCTGAAATCCGTGCGCTAAGAAGCGCGATGGAAGCTGCCACAAGTGTGCCCGAAGTCGGAGTCAGAGAAAAGATATTGCTTATCGATGATGACTAGGCTATAGTTTCTATGGAGGGTTGATCTCTCCGAGGAGGCCAAGCATGGTTAAGAAAAGAGGTAAATTTAAGACTCGCTAATGAGTCTGAGGGTCTGGTATGCTGAATACCAGACCCTTTTCCTTTGGGGGATCCCTAAGTGAGTTCGAGTAACCGTCTATTCCTGAATGCCTTTACTTTAGATTCTGAGACTCTGTCTCTTAATCGAGGCGCGCCTATCACTGAGATAGGTGTATACGACTGGAATAAGAAGGAAGTCGTAGAGTACTTACTGAAGCCTCGTGCTGTATTCATTGAGGGCAGCACTTCTCAGGATATAACTAAGCTGGCTTCGTCTGTCATGGACAAGCACACAGCCCATAAATTTAAAGACTGGCCAGAAGCCCTTAGAACTCTTGTCTCCTTGGAGATCAAAAGGGATATTAGCCAGCTACAGACTGATGATCAGCTAAAGCAGGCTATCGCCCAAACAAATGATTTCTTGTACCGGAACCTATATGGTTCTGATGGTGCGGTATACCCCTACCTCCTAGGTCAGCAGGAAAGCGAAGCTCAGAAGATAGCCAGAAGTGCAAGATTTGCTCAAGAGGGTGTGCGCTTTAGGCCATCAACTGGTCCGGTGGATATTGAGACCCTGCTTAAGCCCGGGGCGCTATTTGACATACACAAGGCTACACAGGGCACTACTCTCTGGATAGCAAATGCAAACTTCGACAGCAAGATGCTGGGTGCTCAGTTGGGCGCCATGGGGGCCGAGGCTGTCACGGCGTTTAAGCGTCAGATGGAAACTAGTAGCGAGTATGCAGATCCCTTCTACGTCACCGGGAAAGAGGTCAACCAGGCGCGCGCGGCGGCTCAGCTCACCGGAGACTGGACTGGAGTTTGGAAGGCTTATAACGCAAATGTGCCCAAGGTAGGAGAGGTCGCAGTAAGAGACCAGCTGGACCTTATTAGGTCCCTGCACAGCTACGGTAAGAAGCTTGGCCTTATGGCCGATACCCCAGAGAATCGTGGCATTTCAGTAGATCTACAGTACCGACTTTTTGGTAGTGCCGAATCAAATCCCGCTGAGGCTTTACGCAGGCTGACTGATGCTGAGGCTCATAGAGCGGCAGAAGACCCTGCGATCTATCAGAAATACGTAGGGGAAAAGTCCGCAGAGTATAACCAGGTACTTCAGGATGTTTACGAGAAGACTCCTCAGGGGCAAAGATACTTAAAGGAAGCTGAAGCGGGAACCGGCAAGCTTGTAGAAATAGGTAAGTATTTCCAGAATACCGAGCTTGTAACTCCTATGACTTCGCGTAAGGCACTACTCCAGAGGCTTGAGCGAGCACAGATTGATATCTTCAAAGAAGGTAAAAGTTGGCAGTTCTCGGGATACGAGAGCGTTCATCAGATGCCACAGGTGGATCCTTCTGGCCGGGAAGTCAAGATAGCTAGACCTAGGCCGGGGAGAGAAGGCTACTCTAGTATGGACGAGGTTGTTCAGAGGCTCGCTAGCACTGGAGAGTACGGCCAAGTAGACGTAGCAGCTGAGTGGGATGCAATGAAGGCCCACCTCGGTGCTGCTGAGAAGGGCGCTGACAAGACTCAGGTTCTGAAAAGCTATGTAGCTCAGCAGAACCAGGATGTTGTAGAGACATTCTTTAAGACGAATGCTCAGGCGATGATTGAGAACTCTCCTGCTGGGGCCTTGCGGAAGACAGCATCTATTTATGGCAATAGGCAAGCCAAGAATCTCGCAGAGGATTTTGTTAGAGCCGCCCCTGCTCTGGGGAGGGCTGCAGGCTTTGGAGCCCTCGCCATAGCTGGAATGGGAGCCCTGTGGGGATTGAGAACCGATAGTAGCCCACAGAGAAATGCAGGCTCGATTCTCACTATGAATTATGACGAGTGGAGTGCTAGTCGCCCCGAGGGCCTAGCTCCTCAGGGCATGGCCCATCAGTATCGCTCTGCGAATACAGACTTCGGTTCGCCATACCAGGGTATGGATACCAGTGCCGGGATCTTGATGGACCAGAAGCTGCTGGCCGCTAGAGAGCAATGGTCTCGTCAGCAATACTGGAATAATACATTCGACCAAGAGACTGGACTCTTCGGAGATTTCGGAGTCTTTAGCTATGCGCGAAGAGACTCTTATACTTCGAATAACTCTGGCAGAGCTTTGGGCGCAAATGAGATGCCGGGCTTGCGGAACCGCAAGGGTATGAGGGTTATAGATGTCAACCCCAACGACTGGAAACTTTCTGTAGAGGACGCAGACACGGTTACCTTAAAGCGTCGAGGCGTGAGATCTTCTGTAGCTAGATTCTTCGGACTAGACAGCCAAGACTACACCTTCCGTCTAGAAGGCATTGACTCTACCGAGACTAGCCATGGTAGTGATTCTTACCACTCGCCGCAGCCGTTTGCCTCGCAGGCTAAAACCGCTCTCGCCGCACTGTATGAGGGAAAGAATCTTCAAATAGCGTTTGATCCAACAAACATGACCTACGGTCGTAACGTAGGTGTCGTCTATGGCGACGGAAGAAACCTCAACCTAGAAGAAGTTAAGAGGGGTATTGCCGCTCATCTTCCCTACGGTAAAAGGGATAAAGCACATGTTGACTGGGACTCTTTTAGCTATGCTCAAGAGAAAGCCGTAGCCTCTAGCAGAGGCATGTGGGCAACCCCCTGGGCCCAGACCTATAATGCCTTTACTGAGGCTGCTGGTACTCAGATAACTTTCGATACGTTTACTAAGCCATCAAAGATGGCCAAAAACTATGGGACCATGAGCATTCTCACTGAGATGGAACACGCTCAGAGTATGGGCGTTGCCAATGAGGATATATTAGCCAGGGCTGCTTCTATAGGTAAGTCTTGGGACATGCGTGGAGACAATGTGCGGCCCTTTGTCACTCAAGGCAGAGCCCAGTCGCACCATAGCAGCTACATGAGTCAGCTGCTTACTGATAACAGTCGATTTATCACTACTCAGGGAACGAATAATGACCCTTATAGGACCAGTCATAAGGGCGGAGCCGGAACCTTAAATGGCTACCTAGCTCTTGATACCATGGGAGGAAATAGCAGTCCATGGAGTAGAAGAACCCTCGATGCATATGATAGATATGGGGCAGAGCAAACTTCTTCGAGAAGAAGGCAGTCGATGGCTGCTATGCAGCGCCAGGTGAACCAGCAATTTGGAGTGTCTCCTATCGGACACAATAGGATGTAGTCATGAGTGATTTTATACATAATTTTGTTAGCTATGTCCAAGAAGGAGCGGCCCATGCTACGGGTGCGAACCCTGTAGGCCTGGTAAAGGGCGGTGGCACTTTATACGAGCAGATGGGATATAGATACGAGCTGGACTGGAAGGACAAGGCAGGGAAGCCTCGGCTTGCATCCAAGGGCGCCTTTTTTCGTGGCGGATTCTCTGGCGCCCTTGCTGCTGGTTCGTTAGCAGCCTTTAGCGGTGGTGACGCATCGGATATAGGTACGGCTGCCGTAGGTGGCGGATTCCTTGGGGCGGCTATAAGCTCAAGACCTTCTATTGGCAAGGGCGTTAAAACTGGCATGGGCTGGGGCGGAGCGCTCTTAAGTACTGGTCTTCCCCTAGGATTCTCTTCATACTTTGTTTACCAGGGTTATAAAGAGAATGGTATGGCTGGCGCTAGAGATGCAGCGGTCTGGGATATCGCGACTAACGCTGCCGTGAGGAAGTTCGCTTATCAAACTATTCATCCAGAAGCAGCTATTGGGGCAACACAA
>Ga0208975_1000416_pt1 | contig 21202 bp, 23 predicted proteins | sample GreLakmeER78MSRF_FD_187700 | JGI IMG/M metagenome (GOLD analysis project Ga0208975, IMG submission 187700) | Freshwater lentic microbial communities from great Laurentian Lakes, MI, USA - Great Lakes metaG ER78MSRF (SPAdes) | ecosystem: Environmental > Aquatic > Freshwater > Lake | place: Great... | reverse complement strand
CCAACAGGTCTAACAGGTGCAACAGGTCTAACAGGTGCTACAGGCCCAGCAGGAGGCTCAACAAAAGTTACACAAGCAGGTATAACCAGCACGCCAACTGATATAGGTTTCACAGCATTAGACGCTGGTGGTGTAGGATATCCAAATGGGTTTTCTGTAAACAATACATTATATGCAGCAACAACAACTATAAGGCTATCTAAATATGATGCCGTAAATGCTTTCAATAAAATTGCTACACTAGGACAGTATTCAGGCAAAACATTTTATATGTATGTTTACGAGGGAGTTACTTCAACTGGAGTAATAAGTGATACTAATAAATTTGTGTTGTATAATGTTACTGCTATGTCAAGCACTGACGCAACTTATGCAGTTTATTTTACGTTAACAGTAAATTATAGTGGTAAGTCTTCTACAGCTGGAACAAATTGGATTGCAGGAAATAACACATCATTCTACTTCTTCCAGCAATTGTGCAAACCTACTTGAATCAGTTCCTGGTGCTCAATATTAATTAATAGGAATAATTATGGCGTCTAACAATTTACGAGTAGTATATGATAACTTAGTAGATACTACTAATATTGTTACTACACTGTCTGCATCCAGTGAGGCGTTACCTGTAACTAACCTTAAGTCTGATACTAAGTCTAAAGTGTGGAGGACTGCAGTAGCTCCTGCAGCTACTGCAATAACAACAACTGCAGTAGCTAGTCCAACTGGATTAGTTGCTACTATAGATGGTAAATATAGTATAACTATAAACAGTATAAGTGCTGGTAGTGGTAACACAATAACTTGCGCTTCTGCTCCAGCTGCAACACTTTTAGGAAAATCAGTAATTTTTTATGGCACTAATATAGGTGGCATTACGGTTAATATTACTTATTACATTGTAAGTATAAGTGGAAGTACTATGGGTGTAGCACTTACTCCAAATGCTGCTAGTTTTAAAGCTAATTTAATGGCAACATTTTCTGCGCCTAGTATTGTAGGTGCTATTATAATGCCGTTTACTAACTTTACAAAAACAGCAACTATTACTGTTAAGGGATATAGGGGCACAACTCCACTTGTATTTCCCACAATAGGCAGTGGAGTAACTAGTCCAGCTATATCTACGGCTAACTGTACAGAGGTATTTAGTGTAGTAGGTAGCCTATGCGCCCCATACAGCCTGTCAGGAGACTGGAGTTGGGGTAGTAGTGGTAAGGGTGTAAATAGTTTTAGCTATAGTGGAGGAACCTATGCCAGAGTCTATGTTCCCTTAGCTAGTCAGATTGCTTGCACAAGCGTAGTAATAGAGATATCAGATCAGTATAATACAGATAAATATGTTGAGGTATCTAGACTTATAATTGGCAGTTATTGGACTCCTAAATATAATACACAGTATGGTTTAACCAGTACTATTAATGACTTAACAATTAACCAACGTACTGAATCTGGCAACTTAATTACTAATCGTGGAGCAAAGTTTAGTAGACTAAATTTTGACCTGGGCTACCTAAATGTGTCAGATAGAAATAACTTATTTAGTATTTTTAGAGGTTCAGGAACATCTAAACCACTGTTTGTAAGTTTATTTCCAGAAGACACAGACCTGGAAAAAGAGCGAGATTTTCAAATATACGGAAAACTGGCTGGAATAAATCCCATAACACATAACACACTAGACCTATACTCTAGCGCGCTAGAGATAGAGGAAGTGTAATAAAAATAGCGACTGTAGGGTCGCTATTTTTTTGACTTGCATTAAGGGTGCCCTCATGGTATAATATAACAAAACTATAGATGTATAAATTTTACCTCTAACACATTATAGGGTTAATTAATTATGGCGGATCAAACAAACTATTTTACAGAATTAATTGTCTCAATAACTGTAGGTTTAGGGGCAATTATGTATGGTATACAATCACTACTAAAGAACTGGAAGATACATAAAACAGAGAGCTCATTACTAAAAATGATGCATGAGGAATTAGAGCGTATGAGTTCACAAAATACTACGCTATCCTATGAAATTGGAAAACTTCAAGGGGAGCTAGTTACACTAAGTACTCAATTAAGTGGGCTTACCAAAGAAAATCAAAAGCTACAGGTAGAAGTAGCCAGCTTAAATAATGAAATCTCTAGACTTCATAGTCTTATGGTAGAAAAAACAGGTTTAAAGGAAGTATATGGCTATTAATTTTGTACAGGGTGATACTTCGCCAATATTAAAATTAGTACTTACAGATAGTGTATCATTACAGGCTATTAATTTAACTGGTGCTACAATTAATATTAATGTTAGGGCTAAAGGGGCATCAGTGATATCCTTTACCAAAGCTGCCACTATTGTTAGTCCTGCCACTTCAGGTATAGCTAACGTAGTATGGGTAGCAGGAGATCTAGATAGGGCTCCAGGTACCTATGAGGCTGAGATAGAAGTTATAGACAGTGCTGGTATAAGAGAAACAGTATTTGATCTTATAGAATTATTTATTCGAGAAGATATTGCATGATTAAAGTAATTGGTTCGCTAACACGAGCTATTGTAGCTACAGCAAGTATATATAGCAGAAAGTTAGCATCCCTATCAGTATCCGGTATTAAAGCAGTTATTTCTGTAACTCCAAAAAAATTAGTAGTATCCTATAGTAACAAACTAGTTCAAGCTACTACCACAAATAAACTAGTAGCTGTAAGTTATAGCAATATACAGGCCAAAGTTATTACAGGACCATATTCAAGTGGTATAAGTCTAGCCGATATTTTAAACATATCTAGTGCTGGCACAATATTAAAGCAGGATTATGTTGATAATGCAAATTATTTTTTAGAGGACTATGCGGGTAGTTCTATTAATATTACACAATAAGTATTCTATGATTACTAAAGAAACTCTGAAACTTAGTGGTACACTAACTATAATTTTAATAGACAGTAACGGCCACATAAAAGATATTCGCAAAGTTAATAATTTAATAGTTAATACAGGTTTAGCTTTTATTGCTTCTAGAATGGCTGGAACAGCTAAAAGTGTTATGAGTCACATGGCAATAGGATCAAATGCTGTGTCTGTTCAACCCGCACAAACAGATATTCAAACAATACTGGGCAGTAGAGTAGCATTACTTGTAAATGGTGGAACGCCCACATCTTCTGGTATTAATTATGCTTGTGAATTTAATATTGGGGTCTCAACAGGTACAGTAACTGAAGCTGCCATATTTAATAGTGGTACAGCAGCTACTGGAGATATGCTATGCCGCACTGTATTTAGTGCATTTAGTAAAAGCGCTACAGATAGCATGATAGTAAACTGGAATATTAACCTAGTTGCTGCATAATTTTTTAAACAGGGTTTCTAATGACTACAATAATATCACGTACTAGTAAAGGATCTCCACTAACTAATGTAGAAATAGACGCTAATTTTACAAATTTAAATACAGATAAAGCAGAAAGAGTTAATGGAGTACTAGTTACACCTAATTTAGGAACCCCAACCAGTCTAATACTTACTAGCGCTACAGGACTTCCTGTAGCTACTGGAATAAGTGGTTTAGCTAGTGGTATAGCTAGCTTTCTAGCTGTTCCATCAAGTGCTAATTTAGCGGCAGCACTAACTGATGAAACAGGCAGTGGTGCAAATGTATTTGCTACAAATCCGGTACTAGTTACACCTAATCTAGGAACCCCAACCAGTCTAATACTTACTAGTGCTACAGGACTTCCTGTAGCTACTGGAATAAGTGGTCTAGCTAGTGGTATATCTAGTTTTCTAGCTGTTGCATCAAGTGCTAATTTAGCTGCAGCAATGTCAGATGAAACAGGTACTGGAGCCCTAGTCTTTGCTACAAGTCCCACACTAGTAACCCCAGCGCTAGGAACTCCAAGTGCCCTAATAGGTACAAATATTACTGGAACTGCAGCTGGTTTTACAGCTGGTACAGTAACTACTAATGCCAATTTAACTGGGCATATAACCTCAACTGGTAATGCCGCAATACTAGGATCATTTAGCAGCGCAAACCTACTTGCAGCACTAACTGATAAAACAGGCACGGGTGCAAATGTATTTGCTACAAGCCCCACACTAGTTACGCCTGTATTGGGTACACCTAGCAGTGGTACACTGTCATCTTGCACTGTTGATGGCACAGACCTTGTGGGTTTTAAAAATATTCCTGTCAACAGTCAAAGTGCAGCGTATACCACAGTATTAGCAGACTCAGGCAAAGTACTACTTCACCCTTCAGCCGATACAACTGCCAGAACATACACAATTGCAGCAAATGCATCAGTAGCCTATCCACTTGGCACAACAATTACATTTGTTAACATGAGTACTGCAACTGTAACAATTGCAATTGCAACTGATACCCTATATTTGAGCCCTAGTGGTGCTACAGGTTCATTTAGTTTATCTCAGTATGGATCAGCGACTGCTATTAAGATTACAACTACAAATTGGATTATTGGTGGAAGTGGGCTACTATGACTGGTGTACTACATTCTGCATTTAGAAATTTCAGAAGCTCTGATAAAATAATTCCAGTATCTTTACTTGTGGTAGGAGGTGGTGGAGGAGGTAGTGCTGGACAAGGTGGTACAGGTAATACTACAGCTGGCACTGGGGGTGCAGGCGGTAATGCCGCCAGAGGCGCAACTGTTAGTGTTTCTAATAACAGAGTTAAAATTAATTCTATTTATACAATACAAGTGGGATTAGCAGGATCTGCTGGTACTCAGCAAAATGGTGGCTCATTTACCAGAATAAGTGGTACAGATGGCAGCAGTTCTAGTATATCTGGAGTTTTTGGTGTAAACACAGGATTGACTGCAGCAGGTGGATTAGGTACAGGAAGTTTTGGTGGGGGTACTGGTGGTACAGTAGGTTTAACTACCTTTAGTGCTACTCCCTCAACTAGCAGCAATATTACGGGCTCAAGTGTTAGTTATGGTGGGGGCGGTAGTGGGGGAGCTTTCAGAAATTATATAGGTGGTAGTGGTGGCGGTGCTAGTGGTAGTGCTAAAGGCCAGGCAGGCGGCGGCGGTGCCGGAGGCAGCACAAGTTTTAGTTGGAGTGGCAGTGGTGCTCCTGGAGGTAGTGGTGCTGGTGGCATTGTTATTATGCGTTGTAGAGAAGATGCCTACACTACTGTCACTCACACTAATGCTACAGTCGCAACAATTACTGTGAGTAATGTTACTTATAAGGTATTTACCTGGATTACTGGTGGCACTATAACTTTTACCTAACAATCCGTCTGCAACAAAAAATATTCGACCTTTGTCTTAGTGCAAAGGTCGAATATTTTTTGGCTTGACGACACTATGCCTATATGATATAATGGTATACAATAAATATAGAACTCTAGATTGTTTTACAGTTCTACTACTATAAAGCACTATAGCTGTTTTATACTAGGCACTTAATTAATGTGATTAGGAAAGTATATGTCTTTACAACCAATAAAATTAAATTTAAAAATATATCAAGGCAGTACTTTCGTTGAAACTATTAGATGGGAGAGTTCTTTAAAAGAATATATTCCTATTACTAATATATCTAAATCTGCCCCACTAGTAGTAACTACAGCAGGTCATACTATACCTGCCGGTTGGAGAGTTAAAATAACTGTTACTAATGGCATGAAGGAACTTAGTAATGCCATAGATTATTTAACAGTTACCAGTACTACTGGTACTACCCTAACCTTTAACTCAATTAATGCTATAAACTACACAACCTATGTTTCTGGAGGAATGATAGAGTATAATGTACCTATAGACTTAGCTAATACAACTGCACGCATGCAGATACGCGAAAAGGTATCTAGTTCAGTAGTAATAGATGAATTAACTACAGCAAATGGTAAACTGGTTATAGACAATGCACTTAAAGAGATAAGAATTGTTGTACCTGCAACTGAAACTGCTGCCTATACTTTTACCTCTGCAGCCTATAATTTAGAGATAGTACAAGGTTCAACGGTAATTCCCCTATTATTTGGCAACATAACACTAGAGCGTGAGATAACCAGATGATTACGGTTAGCAATCCCACTAATCCAGTTACTGTTAGTACTCCTGTAAAAGAAATAATAGTAGTTAGCGGTATACAGGGTATACCAGGTGCGCAAGGTGCTACAGGTCCACAAGGTATAGTTGGTGCTACAGGCCCACAAGGTACTGCAGGTGTTGGTGCTGGTGCAAGCACAGTAGGTCAATTAACTGATGTAATTTTAGCATCACCAGTAGTAGATGGGTCTTTATTAGTGTATAGCACAGCTAACAATAAATGGAATTCTACTATAAATTTAAGCCAACAGGTCCTTGAATGTGGACAATATTAAAGGAGCCCTATAAATGGCATCTAGTATAAAGATTAAAAGATCGTCTACACTGGGTAATCCCGGTACATTAGGTGTAGGTGAATTAGCGTACTCGTCTTTAGCAGGCACTGATGCTAATGGGGGGGATAGATTATATATTGGTACAGGCAGTGAAGCTAGTGGCAATGCATCTGTACATGATGTTATTGGTGGCAAGTATTTTGCAGATATGCTAGACCATACACCAGGTACTCTAACTGCTAGTTCTGCTATTGTTGTTAATGCTAGTGGTAAGGTTGATGTTGTTAAAACCACAAACCTACAAATAGGTGGTGCTGGTGTTACCAATGTTATTGCAGCCACTGATACTAATGGCGGTGTTGAGATTACACCTAATGGTACAGGCTTAGTAAAAGTTGGTGCATTTACAGTTCCTAACTCTACTGGCACTGATGGTTATGTACTAACATCAACTGGAAGTGGTAGTAGTGTTTGGGCAGTTAGTAGTATGAGCTCTATTCCTGCAAATATGACTACTTTCCTGGGTACGCCTAGCAGTGCAAACTTAATTGCAGCAATGTCAGATGAAACAGGTACTGGAGCCCTAGTATTTGCTACAAGTCCCACACTAGTAACCCCTGCACTAGGAATTCCAAGTAGTGTAACACTTACTAATGCTACAGGACTTCCTGTATCTACTGGAGTAAGTGGTTTAGCTAGTGGTATAGCTAGCTTTCTAGCTGTTGCAACATCAGCTAATTTAGCAGCAGCAGTAACTGACGAAACAGGTACTGGAGCCCTAGTATTTGCCACAAGTCCCACACTAGTAACCCCTGCACTAGGAACTCCTAGTGGTTTAATAGGTACAAATATTACAGGAACTGCAGCTGGTTTTACAGCTGGTACAGTAACTACTAATGCCAACTTAACTGGGCATATAACCTCAACTGGTAATGCCACAGTACTAGGATCATTTAGTAGCGCAAATCTACTTGCAGCACTCACAGACAAAACAGGTACAGGTGTAAATGTATTTGCTACAAGTCCTAGTTTTACAGACTCAGTTCTTGCAACAACCACTACTTTTAGTGCTTTTAATACAACAGCTACTACCCTAAATATTGGTGGTGCAGCAACCAGCCTAAGTTTAGGTGCTGCCACAGGCACTACTACTATAAATAACTCACTGGCAATTAGTGGACATGTTGTACCAATTGCCAATATTACCTATGACCTAGGTAGTGCTGCATATCGTTTTAGAGATCTATACCTAAGCGGCAATACTATAAATTTAGGTGCCTCTACAATTAGTGGCAGTGCAACGGGTATAAGTCTTACCAGTCTTAATGGCACTCCCATAGGTGCTACAACTGCTTCAACTGGTGCTTTTACCACACTTAGCACTACGGGTGACATAACAGTTGGTGGTAACCTAACTGTTAATGGTACTACCACAACAATTAATAGTACAGTAGTTACAGTTGATGATATTTTAGTTGAGTTAGGCAGTGTTGCTACTCCAACAAACACAACTGCTAATGGTGGTGGTATCTTACTTAAAGGTACTACAGACAAAACTATTACTTGGGATAGCACTTACAGCAATTGGAACAGTAGTGAAGACTGGAATATTGTTACCGGTAAAGTATTTAAGATCAATAACGCATCAGTACTATCTTCAACAACATTAGGTAGTACTGTTACTGCTAGTAGCTTAACATCAGTTGGTACACTTACTACAGGCGTATGGAATGGTACAGTACTAACTCCAGTTTATGGTGGTACAGGTTTAGCAACTGTTACAAGTCGTGGTATCCTATTTGGTAATGGAACCAGCACTATTGGTGTTACAGCTGCTGCCACAATAGATGGCAGTTTCTTAAAATCAGACAGTACAGGTAATCCTTTCTTCTCAAATCTAGTAGACGGCGGAACATACGAATAACAAATACCTTGCTATATAGCAGGGCTTATACCTTATTAGGAATAACATGGCAACTAGTAATACTATTACACTTAAAAGATCAAGTGTAGCAGCTCGCGCACCTGTAGCTGGTGATCTAGCTTATGGCGAATTAGCCCTAAATTACCAGGATGGTATACTGTACTATAAAAATGCTGGTAATAATATTACTCGTATAGCTAGTTCTTTTTACTATGATAGCGTAGCAGCGTTTCCATCAGCAACTACTTATCATGGAGCTATTGTTCACAGTCATAGTGAAGCAGCTATGTATTTTGCTCATGATAACGCTTGGAAGCAACTGCTGCATACAGGCGGAGCACTAGGCACACCAGCTAGCGGTATAGCTACATATCTTACTGGTCTACCTCTTTCTACTGGTGTGACAGGTACACTAGCAGTAGCGAACGGTGGTACAGGAACTGCTAGTCCAGGCATTGTTGCTGGTACAAACGTAACAGTAACAGGCACATGGCCTAATCAAACTGTAAATTCTACTGCAAGTGGTAATGGTACCGTCACCAGCATCAATGTATCAGGTGGCACAACAGGATTAACCACATCTGGTGGTCCAATTACAACATCTGGAACTATTACTCTTGCCGGTACATTAGCAGTAGCTAATGGTGGTACAGGAACTGCTAGTCCAGGCCTTGTTGCTGGTACAAACGTAACAGTAACAGGCACATGGCCTAATCAAACCATAAATTCTACTGCAAGTGGCGGTGGTGGTGGCACAGTCACTAGTGTATCTGCTACAGTACCTGCGTTTTTGTCGGTATCTGGTAGTCCCATCACTAGTAGTGGTACACTAGCAATTACTCTGTCAGGCACAGCGCTACCGGTAATTAACGGCGGTACAGGCACAACAACTCCAAGCATTGTTGCTGGCACAAATATCACAGTAACAGGCACATGGCCTAATCAAACCATAAATTCTACTGCAACTGGATCAGGTGGTGGAGCCAGTGCAAGTACTTCTTCCCTAACAAGAAATTATACAGGTACAGGCAGTCAGACGGCCTTTACCGTAACAAGTGGATGTACTGTAGATAGTGTATTAGTTATTCAGAACGGTGTCGTTCAAAACCCTACTACAGATTATACAATAAGTACTACAACACTTACATTTGTTACAGCTCCAGCATTAAACGATACCATTCAAATAAGAGAGTTAGCAACTGGTATAAGTTCTTCAGCAGCTATCAGTAAGAGTATAGCAATGGCATTGATTTTTGGATCCTAAGGTGTAATAAATGGCAAATCCCAACATAATAAACGTAACCTCCATATATGGAGTCTCTGACTACCTGATTCCTTCATTGGCATCACTAACAGGTTCAATTGCCACCACTGTTTTAACAGTAACAGCAGTAGCTTCTGGTAAAATTGCACCAAATCACTTTATTACTGGCACAGGCATAACAACCAATACACGTGTTACTAACCAGTTAACAGCAGTTACTGCAGTAGTTACTGCCACCGGCACAGCATCTTCAGGATCTAGCACACTTGCACTAACTAGTTATACAGTAGGCACTGTTGCTGCAATTGCAGTTGGTCAGTTTGTGCAACCTATTTCAGGTATTCCAGTTAATACCTATGTAACCGCTATCAATACCACAACAAGTACCATAACAATTAGTAATGCTACTACTGGTGCAGTAAGTGGTGCACTAAGTTTATATACTGCAGGACAAACAGGTACTTACACTGTTAGTAGTACACAAACTGTTGCCTCTACTGCCATTAGTTTAGGTAATGCAGTTTGGACCACACTTACTCCTGCTGCAGGCACAATTCATAAAATTGACAATATTGTTGCAGCTAATGTAACAGGCACAGCAGCAACAGTTACGGTAGCTATTAACAGCGCTGCAACTGGCTCAGGCACTAACCACAGATTAGTTTATCAACTGCCAGTACCAGCCAATGCAGCAGTAATTGTGGTTGACAAGAGCACAAGTTTCTACTTGGGTGAAGCACAATCTGTTACAGTAACTGTGGGCACTGCAAGTGCTGTTGAACTAACCGCAAGCTATGAGGCAATAACCTAATGTCTACCAGATATCGTGGCTCCATACTATCAGCAACGGCAGCAGCAATCAGTACTGCGGCTGCTGCTGGCCTATGGCGCACCAATGAACAAATGCAGGGTGCTACTGCTAACCAGTGGCCTGGATATATTCCAGTACTGGAATACCTAGTAGTTGCTGGTGGCGGCGGTGGCGCTTCCGGGGGTGGCGGAGCAGGTGGATTGCTAACTGCCAGTGGTTTTGTGTTAGTGCCTAGTACTGCACTTACAGTTACAGTGGGTACTGGAGGTGCCGCAGGCCTCGTTGATAGCAGCGCCGGCGGCAGCAGTGGCGTAAATTCGGTATTTAGTACTATTACTGCAATTGGCGGTGGGGGTGGCGCGGGCACGACACCTGGATATGTTAATGGCAAAGCTGGAGGATCAGGTGGCGGCGCCGCCGCAAGCGGTAGTGTAACTGCAACTGGAGGTAGCGGCACACTAGGGCAGGGATTCGCCGGTGCCGGCAACGGCGGTTTTATTTCTAATCCCTACGGAGTAGGTGGCGGTGGCGGTGCAGGTGGGACCGCTGTTACTGTAACTTCCGCTGGTGCGTTTGGTGGCGGCATTGGATTACAGTCTAGTATTACTGGTGTTTCTACTTACTACGCAGGAGGTGGCGGAGGTGGTAGGTATCTAGGCACGCAAACAGCGGCACCCGGAGGGTTAGGCGGAGGTGGCAGTGGTAATGCCAGCACCGGTAATGGTACCGCTGGCACAGCAAATTTAGGTGGCGGTGGCGGCGGCGGTGCAAATAATTACTCTGGCGGTGCAGGTGGCTCAGGCGTTGTCGTTATCAAAATACCTAGTACCTACACTGCTGTTGCTTCAGCAGGACTAACAAGTTCTGTGTCAACTGCTGTAGACAACTACAACATCTATACATTTACAGCTGGTACGGGCACCATAACCTTTTATTTGACCAGTTCGTTAGTAAGCACAGAATATCTGGTAGTTGCTGGTGGTGGGGGTGGCGGCGGTAACAACGGAGGTGGTGGTGGAGGTGCCGGTGGGTATAGAACTGCTAGTGGATTTATAGTCTTTACCGGCACACCAATTACAGTAACAGTAGGGTCTGGTGGAGCGCCCGGTACAAGTGGATATGGTGCTGGAGGTGCCGATACACGTGGTGGTAATGGTTTAGATTCTGTTTTTGGGTCAATAACTTCCACAGGTGGCGGTGGCGGTGCCTCGGGTGATGGGTCCTTTATTACAGGAAAATCGGGTGGATCAGGCGGTGGCGGTGCAACTACCGGCGGCACTATTGGTGCTGGTGCAGCGGCCTCTCCCGCTGGGCAAGGGTATGCTGGTGGCAATGGTAGTACTGATGGAAGTTCCTACCGTGTTGGCGGTGGTGGCGGTGGTGCAGGCGCAGTAGGGGCTGCGGGTACTGGCAGTGGTGGTGGTGCCGGTGGTATAGGTGTTCAATCTAGTATTCTTACTGGTTCACTTACATACTACGCTGGTGGCGGTGGCGGTGGCGGATTTAGTAGCATTCCCGGTGGTGCTGCTGGTACTGGCGGAGGCGGTGCAGCACAAACAAATGGTGTTATAAATACTGGCGGTGGCGGCGGCGGCGGCGGTACTGCTGGTGCTGCTGGAATGGGTGGCTCAGGCGTTGTCATTATCAGAGTACCCTATGCTGTAACAGCTTCAGCTACTACAGGTATTCCTGAAGTAACCACTATTGGCACCACGTACCGTGTATATAAATTTACTGGTCACGGTTCAATTACCTTCTAGGAATACTATGGCACATTTTGCACGATTAGACAGGTATAACACCGTAACAAGCGTTGCGGTTGTAAATAATGATGTGCTGCTAGATGGTGACACGGAATCAGAGGATAGAGGAATAGTATTTCTTACCCTGTGGAGTAACGGACACTACAAGTGGCGTCAAACATCATATAACGCTACATTCCGTAAAAACTATGCTGGTGTGGGATTTAGTTACGATGAAATCAGAGATGCTTTTATTCCACCTAAACCATACACAAGCTGGATATTGGATGAAAGCACTTGCCGGTGGGTTGCGCCTGTGGCAGTACCAGCAGATGGCAAACAGTATGTGTGGGACGAACTAACTGCTGCATGGGTAGAGATTAACAAGGAATAAAAATGACTACAAAAGTTAGACAGAGTACTGTAGAGCAGGACAACATAAGCATTGACTGGTTGTCTGACGTAAATACCACAACTGCTGCTCCCACTGCTGGTCAAGCTTTAGTATGGGATACAGTAACATCAAAATGGATACCCGGTAACGTTGTTACTTCACAAGAACTAAGTTCTTTTCTACTAATGGGAGCGTAAAATAACATGGCAACTGCATACAAAGTTTTAGGTCAAACAGTATTGGCAACCGCAGCTACACCAATAACACTGTACACCGTACCTGCAGCTACATCAGCAGTGTGCAGTACCATTGTGGTATGTAATCAGGCAGCAGCAGCAGCAACATTTAAGATCTCAGTAAGACCTGCTGGAGCTGCTGAAATTGCTAAACACTACTTGGCATTTAATACCAACATAAATGCCAATGACAGCATTACCATGACTATTGGTATTACACTAGCCACAACTGACGTAATCACTGTAACAGCCAGTACCACAACGGTGAGTTTTAACCTGTTTGGCTCAGAAATATCATGAGCATAGTTTCAGTTAAAAATGACACAGTTACTAGAACTAGTGTAATTAATGCAAGTATTCCACTAGCGCCTGTTATCAACAGCATCAACATACTTATTGCGTCAGTTATTGCGGATGATACAGCTGTAGACATAGCGGGTGGGCAAACCGTACAAATAAACGGTACTGGTTTTATATCAGGTGCCATCATTACACTGGGTGGTAGTGCTGTTACTACTGTATACGTTAGTCCAAATACCCTGACATTTACGGCTCCTGCAAAAACTGCAGCTACATATGTCATCTATGTACTAAACCCAGATGGTGGCACTGCAATCTACATTCCGGGTCTGGTATACAGTGGAACACCCATTTGGACAACTACAGCAATTAGTCCTGCTAGTACATACGAAACCAACAGCATTGCAACTGGCGTACTGGTAACTGCAGGCGGAGACACGCCCATAGTGTACACACTAGCTAGTGGCACACTGCCTCCCGGTGCGGTATTAAATAGCAGTACAGGTGAACTAACTGGTACAGCTTCAGCTACGGCAAGTAATACAACATATACATTTACCATAAAGGCAACTGATGCTCAACTGCAGGACAGTACCTCTGCCAGCTTTAGTTTAACCATAAACACCGATGTTGTGACTATGGCTAACACAAGCGTTAGCCTAGAGCAGAACACAGCTTCAAATACTGCACTAACAGCAACCAGTGCTGCTGGTAAGACTATATCATATAGTTCAACGGCACTACCCGCCGGATTAAGTATTGTGGGTGCTGCAGTTACTGGAACACCTACAGTAGCAGCTGTTACAACTACTACATTTACAGCTACAGCAGCCACTACTAATAGAACTGGTACTGGTACGATTACCTGGACCGTGAGTGTAGCTGCAGATCAGTATGTGATGTACAACACACTGCTGCTGAGTGGTGCCGCAGCTACAGAAACATTCGTAACAGACGCCAGCACAAATAATTTTGCACTCACCATTGCAGGCGATACTAAGCCTAACAATTTTAACCCGTATACACCAGGATACTACAGCAATTACTTTGCTGCTAATGAGTCTTTAACTAGGGCGTCCATTGGGACCAGTATTGGCACAGGTGATTTTTCACTAGAGTGTTGGGTAAATGTCCCGGTAGCTGCAAATACCTATGCGGCCGCAATACAATTAAACGTATCTACCAATTATAATATCTATATACAAACTCACTCTAGTCAGTTGCGTGTAATAGATTATAACAATCCAAGCGGATCAAACTTTGTATTGGTTGGCGGTGCCATTATTAGCAATACTTGGTATCATTTATTGCTAACAAGACAGTCTGGCACTATTCGTGGATTTATAAATGGCAACCTAACTGTTAATCAAACAGCAGTAACTTTCAATTATGGCACAGCAGGTACATGTCTAATTAACTCGGGTGCCCTTACTAACAACATTTCCAATTTAAGAGTTATAGTTGGAAACGTACCTTCCGCATACCAAACAAGTAGTGTAACTAATGGCACACAAATATTTACACCAAGCACAACGCCATTAACAAACGTAAGTGGTACTGTATTATTAACTTGCCAAAGCAATGGTTTTTTGGATAATAGTACAAGCGCACCTGCTCTCACGATAACTGGATCACCAAAAATACAATCGTTCACCCCATTCGTACCCAACACTCAGTATGCTGCATACGGCAGCACCTACTTTGATGGTACTACGGATTATTTAGAAATAACCAACAATGCTGCTCATGATTTTGGTTCAGGAGATTTTTCTGTTGAGGCTTGGGTATATCCAACGGGTGATGTTGCATACTCTAACGTTATCTCTAAAGATAACGGAAACGGGGCCGGTTGGCTTTTCGAGTATAGTGCAACCCGCGGATTATTTGTAGCATGGGCATCAACTAATATAAGTAGTGCGGGTGCATACGTTAAAAATTCTTGGAGTCACTTGGTTTTTAGTAGATCGGGCACAACTGTTTCTATTTATAGAAATGGAGCAAGACTAGCAACTGCAACATCCAGTGCAAGTATTAGTAGCGCTAATAATCTTAGAATAGGTGCTGTTTCTGGTGTTACACTGTATGAATTTCCCGGCTACATTTCAAATGTTAGAGTTGTTAAAGGTTCATCTCCTTATGACGCAACACAGACAACAATAACTGTACCCACAGCACCCTTAACTGCCGTCGCAAACACCAGCTTACTAACCTGTCAAACAAATCAGCCAGTCAGCAACAGCATGTTCCTAGATAGCAGCACTAATGCCTTAGCAATTACCCGTGCAGGTAACACCAGTGCTGGCACGTTTAGCCCGTATGGTGCTAACTGGTCAAATTACTTTGATGGTGCGTCTACTTCTTATATACAAACACCTGCAGGTTCAACTACTGCTATTTTAGGTGCTTCAGGTATAACTGCTACATCTACTTTTACAATTGAATGCTGGATTTATCAAATACAACGACACACAGCACTAGTTAACCCTGTTTTAATAGGTGATCAAGGTGTTAACGGTAGTTTATATTGGACATTTGGCCCAGATAGCGCAGGTAAATTAGCTTTTTATCACTATACTGGTACAACATTATCAGCAACTGGCAATGATACTATTCCACTGAATACCTGGACACACATTGCGGTTTCAATAAATTCAGGTGTAATTAAGTTGTTTGTTAATGGCTATCTACAAACAATTACAGGAACATCTACTACAGGATCACAAAGTGGCGGGTTCGGATATTTGTTAACAGGTGGATTTTATAGTTTTACTAGCACACACGCATACATCGGTAATCTTAGTAATTTAAGAATAGTTAAATCTGCACTCTATGCTACAGCATTTACTCCTTCAACAGCACCCTTAGCACCAATTACTAATACTGGATTGTTAATGTGCCAATCATCTAGAGTCATAGATAATTCACCAAATGCATTTACACTTACAACTGGTAGTACACTATCAGTTCAACGGTTCTCACCATTCAGCCCACAGACACAAACACCAATCACGCACAGTGCCTACTTTGATGGTAGTGGGGATTACCTAACTGTGCCCAGCAATGCTGCATTGGGATTTGGTGCAGGTGATTTTACAGTTGAGTGTTGGATTTACAGAACAGACACTGGTGTTCAAAGAGGTATTGTTGATAGTACGGCCAGTGCAGGCACTCGTATACTGTTCTTTATAACAGGTAACGGTAATTTAAACCTATTTGATGGCACAAGTGTTTGGTTGACTAGTACAAATGCAGTAGCAGTAAACCAGTGGGTTCATGTAGCAGCAGTAAGAATTTCTGGCACTACTAAGTTGTTTATTAATGGTGCGCAAGAGGCATCTGTTGCTGACGCTAGAAACTATGCTGCTGCTGTAACGTATATTGGTAGACAGTATGGTACTACTATTAACGACTTCTTGGGTTATATCAGTAATGTTCGTATGGTTAAAGGTGTAGCAGTCTACACTGGCGCATTCACAGTACCAACAAGCCCATTAACAGCAGTACAGAGTGCTAGTGGTGCATATATAGCTGCCATTACAGGTACACAGACCAGCCTGTTAACCCTGCAAAGCCCAACCTTTGTAGACAACTCAACCAATAATTTTACCTTAACAGCTTTTGATAATGCCAAACCCAGGACCATAAACCCGTTTGGTTTCACTAGCCTCACAGCAGCATATAGCGCCGCAACATATGGTGCGTCAGCCTACTTTGATACCTCAGGAGATTCTATTAGCCCTCCTCAAAGTAGCATTTTTAATATGTCTCTTGGAAATTGGACGGCTGAAGCATGGTTTTATTCTTTCTCTATTAATAGTGGAAATGCTAGATACATAACTTTTGCTCCATCCGCTGGTAGTACTTTTGGTATAATAGTGCTAAGCGGCAATTTTGGTTTAAATTTATTTGGAAGTAGTAATGCGATATCTACATCAATTGCCGCAACATTAAATGCATGGCAGCATGTTGCTTTAGTAAAAAATGGTGCTACAACTACCTTATATATTAATGGTGTTGCAGGTGGGTCCGGAACGCCAGCATGGGTAAATGCTAGCACCACAGTATACTTTGGAACAAATGTTGGCACATATGCAGATAACTACAATGGTTACATAGCTAGTGCTAGAGTTGTCATGGGTACAGCAGTCTACACCAGTAACTTTGTGCCACCAGCAGCACCACTAACAGCCATCACCAATACCAGCTTGCTGCTTAACATGAATAGTGCTGGCGTATACGACTCAGCTAGTATGAATGACTTGGAAACTGTAGCTGATGCAAAGCGGGTATCAACACATACTCCCTATGCTGGCAGTTACTACAGCAACTACTTTGATGGCTCGGGGGATTACCTAACAACAATTGCTACAGGTATTATACCAGCAACTAATACATTTACAATAGAGTGCTGGGTATATAGCACTAGTTACGGTGATAGAGGAATTGTTGCACAAAGTGCCGGTGGTGCAGGTAGATTAATACTTTCGATAAATTCATCAGGTAATGTTAACTTCCAAATAGGAGGAACTACATTAACTACAACTGGTTATGCCATTGGACTTAATCAATGGACACACATAGCAGTTACTCGTGTTGTATCCGCTGTTACTGTATATTTTAATGGAGTTAGTGTTGCAACTGGAACAAATGCTACCTCAGTGGATAATGTAATAGTTACTATCGGCGTAGTACCAACATATAGTCAATACTGGATTGGCTACATTAGTAACATTCGTATTGTTAATGGTACAGCAGTCTATACCGGCAGCACATTTGCAGTACCCACAGCACCACTAACAGCCATCACAAACACCAGTCTACTAACCTGCCAGTCAAACCGCTTTGTAGACAAATCAACTAATAGTTTTGCCATAACAAAATACGATAATACCAGTGTTCAGTCATTTAATCCATTCCAGCGCAATAGTGGTACAAGCCTGTATTTTGATGGTACGGGAGATGCTCTAGTAATACCTTACAACCCAGTATTTAATTTTGGAGTGGGCAATTTTACAATTGAATTTTGGACGTATGTTACTGCTACTCCCTCTACAGAACAATATTTTTTGGCAGTTGGTCCAGCCGGGAGTGGCAATGCTAATCGAGGATGGAGAATAGCAGCACATAATGGAACGGCTGCAGGAATCTATTTCTGTCCACTGGGTATTGGTTCAGAAGTATTATTAGGAAGTTTTCCTAATGCAAGTGCTTGGCATCATATTGCAATTGTAAGAAACAGTACAACCATAACAGGATATGTAGATGGAATTGCGTTAGGTACAACTATCAATGCTAGTACAACAGCAATTACTGATATATCATCCGGTGATTATTCTTTTGTAGGTGGACTTAACAGTAGTGGTGCAACGCCAAGATTATTTTATAACGGTTACATCAACGACCTCAGAATCACCAAGGGTGTTGCACGTTATACCTCAAACTTTACGCCACCAACCACGGCATTTATAGCCAGATAACAACTATGATTACTCTACAACAACTACAACAGATCTTGCCTGGTAACGAGCATGTTGAGGCCTGGTACACAGCACTGTCCGGCATACTACCAGACTATGAGATCAATACACCTGAACGCATTGCAGCTTTCTTAGCTCAGTGTGTTCATGAGAGTGCAGGATTTAAGGCAATTAAGGAAAATTTAAACTACAAAGCAACCAGCTTACTCAAGGTGTTTCCTAAGTATTTTAAGACAGCTGAACAAGCTGAACGGTATGCTCATAATCCGGAAATGATTGCTAACCTGGTATATGCCAATCGCATGGGTAATGGTGCGGAGGCCAGTGGTGATGGATTCCGGTACTGTGGCAGAGGGCTTATTCAGCTTACAGGGCACGACAACTATCAGGCTTTTGCAGATAGCATAGACTGTGATATTGATACACTGCCAGAATATTTAGCAACTTTTGAGGGGGCAGTACAGAGTGCTGCCTGGTTCTGGGAAACCAATAACCTAAATCAGTTAGCAGATCAGCAAGATATTGTAGCACTAACTAAGCGTATTAATGGTGGCACAATTGGGCTAGCTGACCGTCAGAAACACTATGCTCATGCTCTTGAAATACTATGTGCCTGAAAGATTTGCAATGGAAAAAACCAAACTGACATTTGTAGTAACCACCATGGTCACACTAACCTTGTGCATGGTTATTTTGTGCATGGTTGTTACTCTCATGGTTGGGTTGTTTAATCCAATTGTAGATAATCTTGAAATATTTAAGCTGATAGGCCCAGCATTTCAAACTGTAATAGGTGGATTTATTGGACTACTTGCAGGTATTAAACTAAAGAACGAAGATAGTGATTCTGACAAAAAAGATCCTGCACAAATGCTGTCTTGGCAAATTCTTTCATTAGAAAAGAAACTTGAGGAAAAAGGTATAAAATGATAATTAATTTTGCCTTTAAAACGCTATGTGGATCCTAGACCTACTACCACACTGGGTGTTTTATATAGCGCTTAGTGCGGGTATAGTTTTAACAGTGGCTGCAAGTGTAATAAATATACGTAATGCACAACTTATTGGTTGTTTAATAATTTGGGCATCCACCTGGTTTATAGGTGGTATCAGTAATGACAATGCCTGGCAACTTCGTGTTAAAGACATGGAAGCTAAGCTGGTATTGGCTGAGGCAAAGTCCCAGACAGTTAATACTGAGGTGGTAACAAAGACCATAACTAAGATTAAGGTCATTAGGGAAAAGACTCATGCAGATATTCAGTACATTACAAAATACGTTGCTCAAGAACTTGATGCTGATTGCCGGCTTACTAGTGCTAGCATCATGCTCCACAACAGTGCCAGTACTGGCGAAGTTTCCGGAAGCCCCAGCAGTGCTGCTTCAAACACCTCCCCGGTTAAAGCAAGCGAGCTCCTTACAACCGTTGTTGAAAACTACGGAACCTATTATCAAGTAGTAGAACAAGTAAAAGGTTGGCAAGAGTGGTATCAGCAACAAAAAAAGGTATTTGAGGCTGTAAAATGATTGATCCCTTCACAGCTTTTGCAATTGCTCAAGGTGCAGTTAAAGGCATTAAGTCTGCCCTGCAATTAGGCAAAGACATTAATGGGCTGTATAAGGAATTTAGTCAATTTTATCAATCTGCTGATGCTGTACATATTGCATCATCAAAAATGCGAATGGACAGTGTTGGTAAGAGTGATGCACAACTCAGTGCACAGGCACTACAGATTGCCATGGCTTCTAAGGCACTGCGAGAACATGAACGAGAATTAAAAGACCTACTGGTATGGAGTGGTAATGCTAGAGTTTGGGAGGACATGCAGGCAGAGCGTACCAGAATGGTCAAAGAGCGAATAGCGGCAGAGCAAGCCATACAGGAAAAAAAGTATGCTGATCGTAAAGCCATGTATGAAATGATGATGACTGTGCTGTATATAATTGCTGGACTAATGATTTCATCACCCATTATTGGCATAACATGGTGGATTATTACAAATAAGGGAATTTGATCCTATGACTAAAGAAGATTGGTTAAATTCAAAATGGCGACCAGCAATGGGCTGGATGTATATGTTGACCTGTATAACAGATTTTGTTATATTTCCAGTATTATGGAGTGTGCTACAAACACTGACTAAGCAACCTCTATCTCAATGGCAGCCACTAACCCTGCAAGGAGCAGGACTATTTCATGTTGCTATGGGTGCTGTACTAGGTATTGCAGCTTTTGGTCGTACACAGGAAAAATTAATTGGAGCACACACTGTAACTAAACTTACTAAAACAGTGCCAGTTCAAAAGGATGAAGCCCTATGAAAATGTTACTTTGGGCACTATGCATAATGTTGCCATTAATGTATAGCCCTGTTCAAGCAAAAGAAGTTCCTAAAACTAAAGTAGTATGTGATGCTAAGCAGAAATGTAAAACTGTTAGGGTACACAAAAAACTAACAGGAACTAAGGTACCCCAGCAAGCTAAAAAGAAAAAATAATTGTATTTTTTCTCTAACAACCAGGATACAAATATATGGCAAGAAGTTCAGGAAGCGGTAAAAAAGAACGCAATTTTCCAGCTAAACGTGCCGGTTATAAAACCGCACAAACTGTAAAAGACAGTGCTAGAGTACCACAGCAAGATACGTATGGATACAGAGACAGCTACAGCTTTAAAGAAGTAGAGCCCCTAAACTTCAT
>Ga0208975_1000411_pt1 | contig 21313 bp, 36 predicted proteins | sample GreLakmeER78MSRF_FD_187700 | JGI IMG/M metagenome (GOLD analysis project Ga0208975, IMG submission 187700) | Freshwater lentic microbial communities from great Laurentian Lakes, MI, USA - Great Lakes metaG ER78MSRF (SPAdes) | ecosystem: Environmental > Aquatic > Freshwater > Lake | place: Great... | reverse complement strand
GTATTCCGCAAGCGTGCGTGGCAGGAAAAAACAGCTATCATTTAGTCTATTTTAGAAACCAAAATGTGCAGCGTAGCAGTGCTAGTGCCGGTAACCGCCCACAAATTCTCACCCTCAGCTAATGACAGGCGTACCTCATCACCATCATCTAACAAGTAACCATTAGAGCTAGTTACTCCACTGTTGCCAACATACAGAGCATTCTTCGCATGTAGCAATACATCCCTGCTCACATTATCTACACTAATTATTGACTGACTTGTTGTCGTCACTGTTACTTGACTATTTATGATCGCCATGTATTTGTTCCTCACTTTGTAATCTTGCACGCCTAAACCTTTCAAAGTCTGCGTGTTGTCTTAATCCTACCCAATTCTTTCTTTGATGCTCCATCTGTACACCGGTGTGTGCATATATTTTATAGCCAAAGCCCTTAGCTCTAAGACACCAAAGTAGATCCTCACCTATCCACTCTTTGTGCAGTGGCATATCCTGGTAATAGCACCATTTGTCCCCTTGGTGTATTTGATCAGCTTCTTTTCTGAACCGATCAAAGACGGATCTATGTACCAGGATTGCTCCTGTCCCAGCTGCATCAACCTCTACAATGCTATCAGGCTCATAGTCATGTAATGCGTATAAGCCACCATCTTTACCCTGTCTAAATATACAAGGCACTGGCTCTAAGTATGCTTCTCCTACTTCCCAGCCACCATGTACAACAGCTGACACAATTGGTCTATTCTTGGCATCTGCAGCAGCTATAAGTTTCTTAAAGTCATTGACTGTAAAGCGTTGATCTGTGTCAATCTGCAATAACCAATCATCTTTAGTCTTTTCCATAAAGGTTGAAACTACTTGATTGCGTAAGCGACTGATAACACCTGATCCTTGCAATGATATGAATTGACCCAATTGCTTTTGAGATCTAGCTACATCTAATATGCTTGTAAGAAAATCTGTTACTACATACCCAGGTGAGCAGATACCAATTGTAATTTTTTCTGTATCTTTCATTTTTTACCACCCCATCCATTACCTTTGAATACAAGACCCGGTGCGCTGTAAACTCTTGTCATTTGTAAATTACATTTAGGGCAATTTATAGACTCAACCTCATCATCATAAGATTTGTGGACTGACCCATAAGTCCCACAATCATTGCAGCTGTATTCATAAATGGGCACTAATGCCATCCCTTCATAAGCCAATGTGACCATGCACCACAGGCGTTTGCAACACCAAACCTATCAGTCCCGTACCTATGTTTGAGGTATTTAATGTGCCATGTAATTTGTGCCTTATAGTCAGCTGTAACTAAGAATTTTGATCTACCTTGTGGCAGTCCATGGTGTGACCCATTTTTTGCCCTTATATCCCATCTACTATTTTCCATTGTAATCAATGATGTAAGACAGGTGTATTGATCTGGACTTTGATCTAATTGTTTTAAGTATTCCATTTGATATGTTCTTTTATTTTCTAAAGCATTTACAGTATTTATATTTATTAGATTAACTACTATTACAAATATTGACACTTGGGTGACTAGATTTTTAGGAAAGCCCCCCCTACCCCCCCATTTAATAACATGAAGTAGGTAAGAGAGTCTGACACTCGGTATGACTGAGTTCCAGTGTAAGCCCCCAACAAAGCGGTTGAAATTTAACATTAGTAACCTTCCTTTGCAAGTTATCTATTGATTGCGTGTTTTCCTGCATCCAACATCCGGCAGGTTACACATGGATCATCTCGCATGATCCAGCTGCCACACTTATTGCATCTCACCGGCTCGCTCATGTGCCCTTTCTAAAAGTATATCTACAAGCTCTATAAACGGCCTACAGTGTCTTTTGGATACAAAGTAACACTCAACTTCAATTTGTCTGGCATGATCATAAATAGTGGCAATTGTCCAAAATTCCCTAGTTGCCACTGGTATTGCAAAGATGCCCTTAGATATTTGACTTAAATAAACATAGGCAAAGGGTTTAATTATCTTTTGATCAAAGCCATAAACAGTATCTACCAGGATTAAGGCATGAGGAAAGTCATCTGCCCCATCAAAGCTTATAGCTCTACTTTTGACCTCTAGTACAAGCTGATCAACAATTATATCTTTCTCATTTTTAGTCTTGTCTGCAATCTTGTCATGCGTGGTAGCAATGCTGAACTCAGGCACATCAACATTGGGCACACCATAAGACCTCAGCAAACTAGCTACATAATTGTTGTAGCCATGACCCTCAGCCATAGCTTTGTGATAATCAAAGGTCATTGCCTACACCCACAAAAGGCACAAACTTTCCTGTTGCCTTCACGCAATAACCTAGGATCATTACAAGAAACACAGCGGTCAGTCCAATTGACTATCTCAAGCTCTACGCCCTTGTCAGTAAATTTAGCTTTGACTCCATGCTGATCAATCATCTCCATGTCACCCATTTACCGACTCCTTAAAGTACCAGTTGCCGTTACTTGACTGGGTTGCCCATTTAGCAGGGCATCCTTTACCACACTCACAGACATAACCCTTAAAAGGTTTGCCAGTAGTTTTTGAGATACCCTCTTTGAAGCGCATCCTTGAGCCGTCTTCACAAACTTGCTCAGGTAATGTACCTACCTCACGCATCACAATATCTGGAGCGTTTTTAACAGCTGCGGCAAACACCTCAGCTGCATGTAAATCTTGATCTTGCAGGTCATTTAACAAGGCAGCCTTTGGCTCTACTGACCAGCTTGTAGCTCTTGCCATTGCCTCTTTAGGTGCAGTCTTGTTTGACCCTTTTAGCAGTGTTAGGCATCTAGCAATACAGCTTGTAGCAGTATCTTCCAGATACCACTTGCGCATGTGTGCAGGGTAATCATCCCTTTCACCCTTTGCATAATTAGTAACAGCCGGGTTTGCATCATTGCTATCTCTGTACAAGCTGCCCTTGAATACAACAATGCCTTTATCAAGATTGATCTCTACAAGCTGTAAATCTATCCGGCCAAGTGGATAGTTATTTAGAAACCATCTATTTAATGTGGCCGCATCTTCATATTGAGTGAGATCTATCATTTCATTTCCTTATCCCAAAGACTTACAACCTTTTCCATAAGATATTCATTGTCAGCTTCAAGCATTTTTTGGCGCATAGATGGATGACTTCTCACAGTAAATTTTTCCACCTTTACACTTGATTGTTTGGCATCCTGTAAGCCACGCTTGTAGCCACTCTTAAAGCCTTTGTCGTAGCCATTTTCAACTGCGACCATCCAAGTGACACCTATTAAAAGTGCAACTAATGTAAATAAAGTAATTGTTATTAACCAACCATATATTTCAGAGCTCATATTTCACCGCTTCCTTGAACTTGTCTAACCAATAACCCTCAACCATTGCAGCTGAGAGCCTACCTCTGACCTGAGATGCACCCATTGATTTATGAGCGTATGCCCTGATTAGAGAAGCTTTTACATAGTGTGTGCGTTTGCTATCAACATACGCACCACTTTCTTTGTCGTATTTAACAATTACCATGTCATCAATTTCATTAAGTCCTCTGGTAGATCTACCGGTGCTACATCATTTACTATTTTGTATGGTGTGCCACTTGGATGTATTGATGGTGGTAGCACTACATAACCTTTATGTTTTATATCTATACCGGATATTAGTTTGCCCTTAAATTGCATAGGCTTTTCTACATAGAAATATATGTGGTAGCCATCATGTGTAGCTACTACATGTGTGTTGCATCTAAAACAGCGATCTAATAACTCATAAAATTTAGGATCTTTACAAGCATTTCTAAAATCAAAATCTAATACAACTAAACTAGATTGAGATATACCAAGACCAATGTTAAGCTCTTGATCTGCAAACCATTGATCAATCTTTTCTTGATCAAGTGTTGCATCTAAATAACCATGGCGTAAAAATCTAGCCGGCTCTTTAGATTGTTTTTTAAGTGGCAGTACATACCAACCCTTTTGTGCATACTCTGTAGCGTTCATGCGTTCACCCATGACCCGGAGTAGTTAGTTGTAAAACAGTATTGACTTATAGCATTATCAAAACTAATACTATAATCCCAGCGGTTTTGTCTTAAATATTCAGTAGCCAATAAAACTGAGGCGTAATTTTCTGCCCAATAAATAAACTCATGTGACCAACAAATTGTATCTTCAAAGCGATCTTTCTGAGTTAGCCAATCTGTTTCGCCTGACCATTTCATTTGAGCTTCGGTTAAAGCTTCAAATTGATGTTTAGTAATTTTCATATTAACCCCCTTCAAGGTCAATTGCATTTACAAAAGCAATTAAAGCATAGGCCACTGACAAATGCAATTACCCAAAGGCTTTTCCTAGCGCGGCGAAGCTGCCGTCTGTGTTAAATCGGATCATTTCAAAGCTTGGATTGCCACGCTTGATAGTCATAATTACAGCCCCGGCTTGCCAATTGGCGTAATAATTGCGCTTTGCCAGGTAGGACATCCTTTTCATGTCGCATGTATGTCCCACCTCAACTCCGACTAAAACCCTCTGTAATCGGCCGCCAAAGGCCTCTGAGTGGCATTGGTAGCCCATCCTGTGCGAGTGCCCCGAAATTACGCTCCGCCCCCAGGTTTTTGCTATGTTAAGCGCACTGGAGCCGCCAATCCTAGATAGGTTGCCCTCATCACCATGGCATAGCACAAAGTCTGTACCAGGTATCTCATAAGGCTTTTTAGCAAAGTAAATGCCAAGATCTTCATAGCCCATAAATTTTTCATATTGCAGCTCTGGTAAAGCCATCAAGCCGGGTATCTGACTGACTGCACTAAATAACCTATCACCATGATTAGATCTTGAAACTACATCTGTTTTTAGATCATACAAAATGTCTTTGCAAAGATCTCTGTCAGCATTTAGTGTTTGCTGAAATGACTCAGCTTTACCTTGACTGTATTTTGAGATTGTATTTAGGTCAAGCTCATCTCCCACATTTAGTACGAGGTCAAACTTGAAAGTATTTACCAGCTTTTTTAGATTGACAATTGCCTCATCAAATTGGAAAGGCACTTGTAAATCACTACAAATTAAGTAGCGAGCATTAAAAGACTTGTCGCGCTTAATCTAATTCCTCATCATCATCCCATGGCTTAGACAAAGGATCTTTTGTATCTACAATCCAATCCGGATATGATGACCGATCCATTGCAAAAGCTAAACTTGTACTTTCATCCATACCAGCTTTGCGGCAAGCAAGATAAACTTCATTGGCTGCAATAGCCCAAAAATCTAATTTAGTTAAAGGCGTGTCTTTAGTTGTGCGCCTACGCTTTGCTACTTTTTTTACTTTGCGTTTAGTTGCCATGAGCTAATTGTAAATCATAAAACACCGGATATAGCTCTGTGGACACCTTCCTCAAGACTAATCTTTGGTGTGTAGTAATCACTCATCATTGTTGGATCACCTACGCGGTAGGCGACCCCTGCCGGCTTATCTGACAAGATATTAAACCTAGGCATCTTTGTAATTCCAAGGGTTTTTAAGGCTATCTGTGACAGCTCAAGGAAAGTAGTAGGCCTACCTGTACAAAGATTGACTGTCTGATTGCAGTTGTTTTGTGCCATAGTCACTACAGCATCTACTACATCATCAATGTGTATAAAGTCCCTAGTAGTAGTTGCCCTGCCCCATATATCAAATGGATTTGAGTTAAGTATTGCCCTCTGCATTATTGAAGGGAAAGGGTAAGTCATATCTTGGTCAGTGCCGTAGCCACTAAAAGGTCTGAGTATTAAAACCTGTGTACCCATCTCACGCAGGTAACTCATTAACATCTCACCTGTTAATTTAGCCCAGCCATAGCTCATATCAGGTGCGCCAATTTTCTTAAAGTTTAGATCTTTTTCTTTTAGCTTATGTTTTTTGTTTAAGGTTTGTAGCTCTGTTGGGTAGGCAGCGGATGAGCTGAAATAAACTACATAAGGCTGCTCTGTAACCATGCACCAATTGGCAAACTCAGCATCAATGGCAAGATCTACAGCTAAACTTAAAGGCTCATTTTCTATTTGTTGCCGGCCACCTACAACAGCTGCAAGGTGTATTACAAGATCATACTTTTTTGTTTCTAACTTAAAAAAGTCCCGGCAGTCTGTACCATTTTTTAGATCTACTAAAGTCAATTGTGCATAAGGTAAGGCACGCCTAAAGGCTCTGCCTACAAAGCCATGTGAGCCGGTGATAAGGACTTTCATTTAAGTGCATGTACAAGATCTGCATACTCTTTAGATCTTAGGTAAGTTTGCAAGGTTAGTAAATCTTCTTCATACCATTTAACTTGATTAACTCTTGCATAACCTTCATCCATAGGAGCTTTACCAGCTGCCGGGTGCAGGTGTTCAATGATCACATCTGGCAGATAAACAAGACAGCCAAGATCTATTGCTAATTGTTTTACAAAGTTATCAAAATACAAATGTATGCAACCGGGAAAAGTAATGCCTCTTAACTTATCAACAATATCCCTAGTCATTGCAAAAGCTGTAGGTAAGTTTTGTCCTTGTAAAAGATCATCACCATAGGCAATGCCGGTCTTACCTAATAACGCTTTTTCAAAAGCCTTGTCCCAATCCAGCGATCTAGGCAGGTGATCATCACCCATAAAAATGTACAGATCATAAAGAGGAAAGCGACTGTAATCAAGTAGATGCACCGCAGCATCATTAAGAGCTTTGGCGCAACCGCCTGTCTTATTGTCCGAAGGCAAGCATTTATAGTTTTCATTTTTTGCATACTCATCCCATTTCGGATCATCATTATCTATTACAGCATATAAATCTACAGATGCGTTTGTGCCAAGAAAGGATGCAGCTAGTCTGGCCATGTTTTCAGGTCTGCCTCTACTTGGCACTATCACGCAGCTTCTCATAGGAGAAGGGTATGCAGGTTAGTTTTTAGTTATCAGTATTTCATAAAGCGTGTCTAGCTTATTTTCTATGCGGCAGATTCTACCTTCAAGATTATGCTGACCATTTTTGTCAGGCTTAAGCTCTGAAAGATAATGTTTTACAAGCCATCTTACAGCTGCGATAAATGAGCCTAAAATTGTTATTACAGCTACCGATAAACCTGCCCACTCATTAGCACTCATTAGCTATTGCGGCCAAAGGCCTGATCCTGTCCATCAAAGTATCTAATCAAAGGGGCGACTAACGCACCTGCAAGAATAGATAACTCAGGGCGTATGTCAGCTACTAAGGCTAAAGCTGTAGTAACAGTAGCAGCGGCTAGACTGCGTAGATAGGATTTAATAATTGCCTTTTGTTTTGCGCTTAATTTCATTTTATTCCTAACTGTTTGATTTTATTTTGCACTTGATTTTTATTCATGCCTATTTCAAAGTGCATTTCATCCTTACGCTTTTTGTAATTGCCGCCCCAAGCCAATCCATACTTAACTAAAAGCAATTGTATAGTATTTCTTTGCTCTTTTGTAAATGTATTTGACTTACCTAAAGGGTGTTTTGTAGCGTTCAAATCTACAGCTGTACCGGATGAGTGATTGCTTAGGACTTTATCTGATCCTCTAGTCATCCTAAAAGCATAACCCCAGTCATCTAATTTACCTTGATCAATAGGCTCTACAAGCTCATCAAACTCTTTACAAAAGGCAACAAGTATTGGTGCTACATCTTTTGCACATGCAATCTTTAAGGTTGTGCCTGGGATACTAAAAGATTGTATGCCTATAGCTTTGCGGTCTTCACTAGCCGGCCAGCCGTTTGGGCTTGTCAGCTCAATAATTTTTGCCATGACCTAACATGCTTATGAAAGCAAGAGCCTAGCTTCGGCCTCGGTGATACCCAATTTTTTTAGCAAAGCAGACTTAGCTATAGCATCTGCCGCCTTTTGTGCTTCTTCTTCTGCCTTTTGTGTAGCGTATTGTTCGGCCATAACTTCACGCTCTGCAATTTCCTCAGCCGTTAATGCAATCTCTTGCACCTCACCTGTTGAGCAATCTACTATTATTTTGTTACTCATTTGTTTTCTCCTTTGTTATGCGTTAGATATTCCATAGATATATGCTGTGCTATATTGGACAAAACCTGTACCATATTGCGGAGTAAAAGTTATTGAAGTTATTGCACCAGTACCAGCCCCTTGACCTGCAAGTATTTGAGCATAAGCACTATTAGCATTTGTTTCTTGTACTGAGTCTAATGAATAAGATTTAACATTACTGCCAAGATAATTAGGTAGATATAATTCAAAAGAACCAAAGGTATTACTAGTAGCAGTATTGCCATCTGTAACCATACCAGTTGGAAAACCTGAGTCAGAACCGGCATTAGCTCCGTCACCTATTAAAGTTTTTTGAGTGTAAGCACCACCACTACTTAAAGTAATACTTACCCAATCAGAACCATCAGCGCGGTTAGTGCGAAATGAGCCTTTAACTAAAAAATCTGTATAAGTAGCAGGGATAGATGTAAAACTTATTGTTGCCGCACCACCACTACCAACAGTAACACTTGCTATTAAAGTATGTGTATTAGCCATTATGCCGCCTTTAAGATGCCGTATAGTGTAAAGGTTGAGCCATTAGCAAAAAATGATAAAGGAGTTAAAAATTCTATTGTAGTGATGGCGGCTGTATTGCGCCATAAAGAAACAGTTGTATTAACATCTCTACTACTATCATTGTATCTTGCTAATGCAGTTTTATAGGTAGTTGCATTGGAATAATTTTGTACTTGAACAACACAATTAGAATTTACATTTTGTGGCAAAGCATTGACTATATTACCTATTAACATTTTAGTTTGACCTGTATATCCGCCGGAAGTTGCACTAGTGCCAGTGCCATATAAAACAGTAGTAGAATAATTTGAACCGCTATCTGAGTTTACCCTCATCTGCAAACTACTCAAATTGCTAGTAGTGCCGCCTGTATTTATTACTGCAACCAAATCAGTATAAGCACTACTAATAGAACTAAAAATAACACTTGAAGTTGTAGCGTTAGCAAGTGTATTAGTGGCTATCTTTTCAAATGTTCCTGCCATTATGCACCTTTAATTCCGTATAGGGCGAATTGAGAATATTGTTCAAATGTATTTCCACTACCGGATATAATAGTTACACCAGTTATAGCAGAACTACTCATCCATAAACCAGAATTAAGTGCAATGCGCCCATCTGTTGAATTGTTATCACCACCTACTAAACTCCTAACAGTTTTATATTTATTTGTGTTGGCATAATCTAAAACATCTATAACACCTGCGGCAAAAATATTACTACCGCTTTGTGAAACTGCTAAAAAATCTATGCCAGTATATTGACCCATTACACTAGCATTAGCAGAACTACCATTACCATATACATAATGTGCATTGTAATTACTACCAGTATCAGAGTTAAATCTTATTGTTCCATAACCTGATCCTGCGTAAGTTGAACGCGCAATAAATCTTATTTGTAAATGTGTATAATCAGCAGGTATAGAAGTAAATGAAATTGATGTTACAGATGTGCTAACTGTTACAGTAGATATTGAATTATAGTCACCTGCCGCAGCTGCCGCCGCGCCGCCACTGTCTAAAATCCCAAGAATTAAAGACATTAAGCTATCCGGCCTACCACATACCAGCTATCAGCGGCTACCTTAATACAGCTTGCAGCTCCAAAAGTTGTAGTAATTGTAGGACTTGTAGAAACTGCTCCGGCAGAGGCTACAGTCACACCGGCACCCTGCACTATAGTCATTGTGCCAGTAGCACCAATCTTAATTAAATTTATGACTGATCCTGTTGTAATAGCTACAGAGCTGTTAGGTGGTATTGTAATTGTTGTAGCACCTGTGTTTGAGTAAGTAATAAGTTTATTGTCTGCATCCGCAGCTACAAAAGTATCAGATGTAGTAGTCACAGCCCTTACAGTCAGGTTAGCAATGCTGTTCATTTGTGCAGCTGTCAAAACTTGTCCGGTTACAAAGGTTGCCATGTATCTCCTAGTAGCTCAAAATGTCTTCATTTAATAAACCATCAACGGCTGAGTCTAGCAAAAAACCCACCGCAAAGGGTTGAGCGCATGAAAATGTTACAAGAAAAGAATTAGGGGTAATTTGATATTGCACACCGGCTATAACACTATCACTGACTACATTGCCGGCAGGTAAGGTTTGTGTAACCTCAATAGGGTTAAAAATGTCCAGCTCTAAAGCTGCCGTAGTCCTTGCAGGATCATCTTGACTATAGGCATCTACAGTTAAAGAGTTAAGCTGTATATCAACACCTTGCTCTTTGCGTGAGGCAATAATCATTTGAGCTTGATTTAGAGCATCTGCCTCAGTCTGCATAATGCCTGATCTAACTCTGCTATGCTGAAAATAATCCTCAATGCTTGCGGTATCGCTTGCGGTCTGACTACTCAATGATGCCGGCGTGACAGTAACTTTGTTAATCATTTGAAAATCAGATATATCAAACTCAACATTTTGGTAGGTAATATCACCGGATCCATTGACATCTGAGAATTTTGTGAGTGTAGATCCAGAGGCAGTAATAATGTCTGATCTTGACATAAATTTAACAAAGCCTCTTTGATCTACATATAAAGCCCCGGTTTCTGTCTGCTCAACCTCTTGCAAAGCTGCAAGTAAAGATCTTGAATTGCCGCTATCGGCTTGCACTGTAGTTGTAGCTGTTGTAGAAATGTCCCTCATGCCGCCTGGCCAATCTCCGGCATCAAGCAAGCTAGTAATTCTTTGCGCTGTGGTCTGTCCGGCATTGCCACCGCTGACTGTGGTCAAGGTGGTCAGGTTTAATAGCTGAAAACCATCTACACAATTAAGTGTGACATAGGCAGGGTCAAACCCGGTAGGGCTTTTGTAATTCCACTCTTGCACATAAAAAGATCCAAGGCTGTAATTGACACTGTTAAAAGATGCTGTCATGCGGATCTTACGCATAGGTTTAATTTTGCCGTATAGAGGTGAGGATGTATTGGCAGGATTAAAAGTACCTGTCTGATCTACAAATACTATCTTTGCACTACCACCAATAAATGAGTCAGAGGATCTATTAAAGGCACGCCTTATGTAGCACTGAGTTACAAAGGCTGTTATATCTACAATGTCTGCGGCGGCTGTACCAAGTACAGCTGTATCTAATGGTGTTGCAGGGTCATCTAGTACAAGGGCAGGATCAAAACTTGCTCCGGCACTAAAGTCAATCTCTGCCTTAAATACTGCCGCTGACATTATCTACCTAAGTTTGCTAACTGGGTAACTGCTCCAGTGCGGTTTAAGTTATACAAAACATCTTGAATAACAGATTGCAATTGACCCTCTGAGATTACAGAGCCTTGCACATTTACAACAACCTTTGTACCCATGCTACCCATGCGATCTAATGGGATCACAGCCTCAGCTCCGGCTTCTCCGATCATTGCAATAGTAGGTTTAGAAACTACACCGCCCTCTGCCATTAAAGGTATGCCCAAGCGACCTGCACCGCTTTCTTTATATCTTTCAGCTGTTATCTCAGATGCGGTCATACCTGAGTAACCTATAGACCCTACAAGTTTTTTACCTAAGTCTGTAAAATATCCTGGATCAAACATTGTTGTTGCGCCAGAGGTTGAAGGCAATTTTTTCTTAGCTAATTCATCCATCAAAGCAAGCATTTTGCGTAGCTCATCATTAGCTGCAAACAATGTTTTTAGATAAAGCAAAACCTCAACAGTAGTAACACCCCATTTTTTAGCTAACATCTCAACCTCTGCGGTTGTAATCTGACCATCTTCAATAACCTTTAACACATCCGCGTAGCGTTGCGCCTCATCAACGGCGGCTTTTGTGCCATCCGCTAATTTTTGTAATATCTTTACACGCAGCTCATCTTCTCCAGATAATTTACGGCTTAGGGCAGCTTGTAGATTGATTTTGTCTATGTCAAACATTGACTCAAGCTCTGCCTTTTTCTTATCTAATGCAGCTTGAGCAGCCTTTTCTTTTGTAAGTTTTTCCTGTTTTTTTAAGGCGGCAGCGGCAAACTTATCAAACTTGGCTTGTAGGGCTGCTAGTTTTGCGGCAGCGGCTTTTTGTTCCTCTGTTTGCACAACAGTTTCTTTTGAGGTTTCTGCAATTCTTTTGCCATCCTCAGCTAAACCTCTAAAGCCTTCAATCCAGCCACCCAATACTGGAATAGATTTAGCAGAGCCAAAAAAGAATTTTAAGATTGGGTCACTATCAATTTTTTTACTTAAACCACTGAAAGCATCTTGAATTTTATTAACTTTGTCAGCCAAAGCAATTAAAATATATCCGCCGTTTAATCCAAGTAGTTCAAGTTTTGCACCAAAGACATCTGTGGAATTACTGCTACCCATGATAATTTCTGCGGCTGTGATAAAGCCTTGGCCTAAGTTTTCTTGTGCCTCACCTGCACTAATTTTTAGGTCATCTAATTTTGAGCCAAAGGTTTCTGTAGCTCGCTTTGCAGCTCCGCCAAACTTAAGGGTTAAGTAATCTGTTATTTCAGCTAAGCCCATTTCTTGAGCTGTGACTGCATTAAAGCCAAGACCTAATTGACCTAGAGTCCTAAAATTTCCCCTGTTTGCTTTCCCTAAAGCATCTGTGACTGTAAGTAAATCAACGCCGCTACCTTTACTTGTGTCAATTGCAACGCTTAATAAATTCTGCGCTTTGCCTAGATTACCTGTTGAAATAATTAAACCATTTAATGCCGGCGTTAATTGATCCTCAGTAATATTTGTTGCAGTTTGTAAATCTGCTATAAGAGTTTTAACACTGCCTAAAGATCCAAGTTCATTGATTGAGGTAAGAGATTGCTCTATAGATTTGTCTAGTCTTTCCTGCTCAAGTGCAGCTCTTACAGATGATTTTGCAAGTTTATCCAAAGCATAGGCAGAGGCAATACCAGCTGTGACTAAAGCGGCTTTTGTTGCAAACTTACTTGAGGCTATAAACTTATCAAAGCCTTTGAGTTCTTTAGTAGCTTTTTGCAGACCCTTTTTATCAAACTTGGTAAGAAAGTTAATTACAACATTTTGACTTAGTGCCATTAGTTACCTCTAAATTTACTGCCCAGATATTTGTTAATGGTGGCTTCAATACCAGCTAGAGCTTGTGCGCCTTTCTCAGCTGTAGCTTTATAGATTACTCTCTTGCCCTTACCATCTCCGGCAATTGCGCCATGAGCTTGTGACACTTTGCGGATAAATCCTTCACTTGCATTAGGGTTGCGACTTACGCGCCTTGTCTTGCCTCTACTCCTTGCAGTACCGCCGCCAGTCAATTCAAAAATAATTCCCGGCACTGATTTATTTACAAGGGCTAAAGCTGTTACAGAAAATTTAGTGCCTTTGACTCTTTGCACTTTTACCTTTGCACTTGTAATTTGTATTCCTGCAATAGCATCCGCTTGTGACCATTGCCATCTTGACTCATTTGTTTTGCCATAGGTGCGGCCTCTATGAACCTGATCAAAAGCCCATCCCCATGTAGGTGGATAGTAAGGCTTAGTATCTCTCCAGCCGGGAAACACCTCAGATGGTATAAAACTTTTAGCCAATTTTTCTACAGGCTTAATTTGTTTGCGCAATTCTTTCTTAAATATTTTTTGCGTGTCAGGATCAACCTCTTCCATTTTTTTCATGATTGCATCTAAATTTTCTACATAAACAGCCTTGAGGGATCTATCGGCCTTAAGCTCTGCCATTATCTCCGCCTGACTGTCCCCTTGGTTTTAGCATCCTGTTCATGCAATATTGCTTTGATTGCCATATAAACAGCCGGATCAACCTCTAATAAATCTTTAGGGCTAATACCTGTTCTAACCGACACAGCGGCAATCTCCCATATTTGACCATGTCGGTCTAGCCATTTTTTGCTTCATACAACAAATCAACATCTATAAATTGATTGATGTAATCATCACCAAAAGCTAGTTCGGTCTTACCTAAATCTTTTTCCAATCTCCAAGCAAGCCACCACAAATCAGACTCCATTTGTAGCTCACCTAATCTCTTACGCCATCCTGTCTTAAACTCAGCCTCAAAGGCTACTTTGACAGATGGCGTAAGATCATAAGCAATCTTTTTGCCGTCTTTCTTTGTTATTTCAATCTTGTGCATGTCCCACCTTTTCTTTTACGCGCTTGTTGATTTTGTTATAGCTGTTACTGGAAAAGTTACACTTGCCAAGGCTGCACTGTCTGTTGATCCTGCAATGGGTGTCCATTGTGTGATTAAACATGACATGCTGTAGCTTGGATTTGTTGAGCTGACTGTGCCGGTTACTGGTATCAATTTGATTGCCAGTTTTGACCCAATTGCATCTTCAAAAAGACTGTTCACTGAGGCTGCCGCAAAATCATTGAATATTTCCATGGAAATTGAGCTTACCTCAATCCCCCCGATCATATTCTGAACAGTATCGTTCATGGCTGTAATAGTCACAGCCTCTACTTCGCGGTTAAGACTTACAGTGCTGACAAATGAAGATATGGTTGATGTACCCACAATCACAGCTACTTTATTACCCATAAATATGGCCATATTTTTCCTTTCGCTAACCTATCAATTCCACTGAATACTGATAACTTAGGTAATCAATACTAGCGGATGTTATTGTGCCTGGTGATGCAGACACAACTCTTAAAGTTTGCACTGCACCGCTTAGTGTTTTATCAGCCTCAATAGCGGCTTTGATTGAGGTTGAACCGGATGAGCTGAGTAGCCCATCCAATCTTGATTGTCCATCTTTTTCACTCATGCGCCCGACCATAACAATTATATTGCAGGTTGCAGAGTCAAAGCCTCTGTTGAGTGTGTAATCATAATTCATTGACAATTGACCAATAACTGCAAAAGCATTATTCGTAGGCACATTTGTAGAATCAGGGACATAATCTAAAACACGCAATCCTGTAATAGCTGTAAGAGCTGTTTTGAGATTTGTCCTTACTGTACTTGGCACCATTAGGCAATAGCAATCTTTTGATAAGCTCTAACCATTTGTGATACATCTCTGCCTACTGGGGACATGCGTATTACACCAAGATCACCAAGACCTAGGACACCGCCCGGAGCATCTTTGCGCTTGTATAGATCAGCTGTAAGAATTAAACAAGCTACATTGACATCACTGGGTACAGATGGCCAGCCAAACTTAGCTGTGACTTGTACACCGGGGCGTAAGCCGTTTTGTGTTAATCCCGGAAATATAGGCCATGACTCTGTATTAGACACCATTGTCAATTGTGTAAAGGGTCTGCCTAAAGCTGAGGCTGTAAGCGGATCCATAATAAAATCTGTGTTCAAAGTTAGTGTTTTTGTGTAAGTGCCGTTGCCGCCCTCATCTACTTTTACAATAAGACCAGTGGTGCTACTAATGTCATCTGTATAAACAAAAATATCTGAGTAGGCTCTATAAAGACGCACTGTTGCTGTGGCATCTGCATAAAATCTGCGATTAGCAATCTTATCAATTGAGCGTGATGATGACTCCACTAATTTTTCTAATAAGGTGTCATCTGTTGTATCTGAGATAGACAAGTAAGCCTTGATCTCAGCAAGTGTCGCGTAGCCGTTTGTTATAGCCATGGCCGGTATCCAAAACCTAAAGTGCTCTGGGACATTAAGCAAACTCCAATTCTTAAATACCGACCATAGTCAGGATCTAAGCCCCTTGGAAGGGTAAGGGGCTTAGAAGCTTTTTACTTAGAAGCTTGGTGTTGCCAAGCCAGTGCCGTTAATTTGTGCAATTGCTTTTGGATAACGCTCAGCTGTAAATGCTGACATACCGAATAGCACAATATTGATTGCAACCTTGCCGTTTGGCTCTTCAAATGTCACATAAGTAGGAGCATTTGTTTCCTCAAACAAGTGACACTCATTAGTATCTACAACAAAGATTGTGTCTTGGTTTGTAGATGCACCAATGTTTGTTGCAATATTGGCATCAACAATAATTGGCAAGCCAAGAATTGAATATCCACTTGCGCCATAAGCAGGTGTGCCATTGCCAGTACCCATTGCGTTTTGTGGGTTATAGGCGTTTGGTACTACTAATGGGCGATTTGATCCATCAACACCGGATAGGAAGAATCCTAAGCGGCGTGGGTGCATGATGATCGCGTTTGGATTGACATAGATATTGCTTTGGATTTGTTGAATCGCATCCGCAAGTTTTGGATATAGACCTGCAACTGTACCTGTAGTAGCTGTGTAAGTTACTAAGATACCGCTTGTCATTGTCTTTAATCCAAGAGGCTGACCATTTGATCCGGTGCCATTTAGGATTGCATCATCAAGCTTTGTGTTGTAAGCACGGATTAGATCGCCTAAAACAATTGACTCAATATTGTAACCGCGTAGTAATGCTTGCTTTGATACTGATTGTTGTCCTGCAATTGTATTTACATCAACTGTCAAGGTTGTATCTGACATGTCTTGAGATACTGCGGCTGTATTTTGAGATGTTTGATAAGCCGTTGTAGTACCAGTGGAAATTTTTGACAATACAACAGACATGCCTTGTGCCGGCAATGTGTGTTTGCGAGCTGCATCTGCAAAAGGGCGACCAGCGCGAGCTAGTGGCGCATATAGATCAACTAAGTATTGAGGCACTACTAAACCTGCAAAGCTTGATGTTGAAACTGCACGCTTCTCAATTGCCATTTCTCTTTGATGGCGTTGAATACGCTCTAGCGCATCACCATCTGTTTTGAAATGTGACTTTAGTGCATCTGTCATGAAGTCATTGCCAGAGCGTGTAGTGTAAGTAAGCTCTTCACTTACAACACTGAAACCGCCAGCGCGTGACTCTTTCTTTACATCTACATTAGCATCAACCTTAGCTGCTAGATCAGCGGCCTTTTGGTTGCGCAGTTCAATATCGGACATCTGCTCAATTCTTTCATCTAACTTTTTTACTTCAAGGTTTAATGCCTCTACATTGGCAAGTTCAACCTCTGATAGATCGCGTTGCTCTTCGGCAGCACGCTCTACTGTTGATGAAATAAGAGCAGTCTTTGATTCACGCTTCTCACGCAGAGAGGCTAGAAATGTATTAGACATTTTTCTCCTATAAATTAGTTTGGTTTGTGAGAAGGTGTGACTCGCTGCAATGCAGGGTCAGGTGTTCTACTCTTTATATTATATCTGTTTTTTTAAGTTTTGTAATATTTGTACAGCTGTGTTGTATCTAGGCGTGTTATCAATATTGTCTTTATTTTGAGCTGCCCACCTGTTGCAATAATAATCTGCCTGTACATTGGCTTCCCACAAACCGCAATAGCCTTGCTCATAAAAATAACAGTTAGCGCAATTGCGACCCTCTGGCACATCTTCACTAGATGCCGGTCTATAATTTTGAGGTAACTCTCTTGTACCAAACTCTGCAATGTTTATAGCTGTTAATTGATCCTCAGCTTGAGCTTGAGTTTTGTGACAGCCCAGTAGTTCATTGTTTTCATCTTTAACTACTGCAAAGCCTTCACAATCTGGATGATTATTTACTACGCTGTATGGCATCTAATATCTTTCTAGCTTCATCTAATCTAGGTGTTATTTGAGGTGCACCTTGTCGCACTCCGGCAACGGCGGCCATGTCGCCATAAGCTCCAAAGGTTACAAGTGATACCTCTGCTAAGTGAGCCTTTATACGCTCCATAACACCATCTGGTCTTTTGCGATTTTTAATCGGCATAAAGCCAATAGACAATTGATCTAGTGCGCCATCTCTTACTAGCTCTAAAGCTTCATCACCTTCTCTTGTTTTAGAAATTCTAAACTCTGCATATAAACCTTCATCTGTTTCTTTTAAGAGCGTGGCTCTACCTAGCACATTGTTTTCACCATGGCCGCGCAAAAGTTTTACTCTGTGAGGGGCGCGAATGACATCTGCAAAAACACCTTTTCTAAATATCTCAGTAACAGTGGCATTTATGCGTTGCTCTTTGTTGTAGGGCACTGCCATGCCATAAATAGTGCGGCCATCACCATCTGCAAGCCGCAGCTCAAACTCAACACTGTAACGCCTATTTTCTATGTCATTGCTCATTGTCAGTTACCTCTTGTATCTCTGCGATTGTTTCTGTTTCATCCTCATTATCGCCTTCCTCATAATCCATTGACTCAAGGTTTTCCCTTTCTCTAACCTCATCAACAGTTAAAAAGCCGCTTGACAATGCAGTTGCGTAAGCTGCATATCTACTAGCTGTATCTGTCTTTAACATAGAGTCATACTTAAATTTAGCAGTTTGTCCACGCACTAATAGATCTGAGAAGGCAGCCTCTATTCTCTCTGCAATGGGTTGGATTGAAAACTTGATTAGTTGTAAATTTTCTTGTTCAACATTGGAATAGGTACGGCTACTGTTTGGTGCACCTAAATAATAAGCCGGTAGGCCAAGTATGTTAGCGGCCTCTGTTAATCCGGCTGTTTGCGCCTCAACCAATTGGCTCTCAGCTGCGTTACTACTTAACACCTCAAAGTCTGTAGATGCGTTCATAACTACAGGTGATCTGTTGCGTGATGAGTACATTGACATCCATGCAGACTTTAGAGCATCCGCTTCCTCACTTGTAAGATCTGGATTAGCTGACTTAATTACAGCTGTGGGATTTACTCCGCCATCAAAATATCTTGCAGCATATTCATTGATAGCAATTTCTTTTCCTAGTGATTGTTTTGCTACAGCTAAAATACCTCTACCTACAATGTCACCTGGCATTGTAAAGTTTTTGATATGGAATATTTCTGATTTATCATAAGTTTTATCATCAATGCGATAAACAATCCTGCCTTTATCTCTTGTGACTTGTACGCGATCAGGTGCAACAGGATAAAGACTGTCAGGGTAGCCATTAGCTCCAGGCTCACCTAAAACTGCAATATAATTACCATCCATCAACAGACCTGCGGCCATTGCCGCAATTGTTTCCATGCGTGTTTCCGTTGGATTAGGTCGCGCTAAAATGTTTGGCTTTGGCATAACTTCTCTGCCATTGCGATATGCGCAAAGATCTAATGCACCAATAGCATCTGCAATAAGTGAGATACCGCGATAGATTGCAGGTATGCCTAATGCGGTGCGACCATCTACATAAGTACCTGCATAATTGCCTTCAAAAAATCTGCCGACTCTACCAAGTGAATCCACATAACCGGATGATGTATAAACTAGGCCGGGTTGTATCTGCCTCTTGAGTAGCTTGCCAAGCATTATTTACCTCTGACCTCTAAAGCAATGCCGAATAAAATTAAAAATACGCCGCCTAATAATACTGCACTAATCAAGTTAATAGATGCGACACCTAAGACTAACAGTAAAGATCCTGAAATTTGTAATATCGTAGATAAGTATTTCATTAGTACATCTTACTCCTTGCCACTGGTCTTTCCTCTATTTTGGTCACTACTCCATAGCGTGCCAGTGTTACCGCTACAAGTGGCGTGATGTTTGTTGTACTTTGTCTATTCCAAGCCCATGAGTCACCTAATGGTCTTTTTGTTGATCCCATGATTGCAGCTCTTAGGTTTGGGTCATCTATATGACAAATTGTCCTAGCTTGTACTGCATCATAGAAAGATCCACATGCTCTTGCATAATCACGCAGATGTATAGCCATAACACCTATCTCTTGTTTTTGCAGCTCTGCTATTAGAGAAGCTGCCGGTGAGCCTGTGTCTATAACTACTTTGGTCTTGTATTTTTTGCACAGCTCTACAAGCTTTGGCAATACCCATGATGTACCCTCTTTAGACTCTATAAGCTCAACAGGTGTATAACCTAAGACTTGACCTGATACTGCAATAGTAGCTCTATCGCGCTCCCTAGATATATCAACACCGAAGACAACCTCATTGCCTAAGATAATGTCAGTCCTAGCTAAACCATCCCACAACTCTGTACTAATAACCTGCACTGCATCTTTGGCCGGCCATACATTAAGCCACTCTTTTGTAAAAATCTCTGGGCTGTTTGTTTGTGACGCCTCTTTTACAGCTTCAAGTAATACACCTTTTTCTTCATGCAAGGATGGGATTGCTTGATACCACACATCTTGATCCATATAGTCAAAATCATCTGACAAAGGTGACCACTCAAACCAAGCTAGTTTATTTGTAGGATCTGCTATCTCTCGGTGACCCAATTCTCTGTAATGCTCTAACAGCTCTGATTCACCGGGTCTGCCGGCATTAGACATAATCCAAAGCTGACCATTGCGCTTTGTTGCCAAGGTAGGTTGCAAGTTTGCTATCAAAGACAATTGATGTGTAAGTGCCTCATCAATTACCATGAGGTTAAGACTGAGGCCGCGTGCTCCTTTGTCATTAGGCGTGACAATGCCATAGGTAGATCCATTGCGCATGTAAATCTTCTCATTGCCATTTGTTTTGCTAACCCTTGCAATACGCTTAGAAAACTTTGGCGACATCATAAAACTTAGTAAATGCTCTTCCCATTTAACCTTGGCCATGTTGCGGTCTTGAGCTGTATAAGCTACATGTCTTTTAGGTTGCAATAACTCATAAGCAATACGCGTTTCAATCAACTTAGACTTGCCAGATTGCCTACTAACCTGCGCTGCAACAGTGCGGTATTTGTATTGACCTAATTTGTCTTTTTCTAAACCTACATCACACACATAGCGTTGCCACTCAAATAAACTGTAACCTAATAGATCTGCAACAATGGCCATCTTGTCGCCATCTGTTTCACAGCTCTCATCTCTCAGTGATGCCCACCTGGGTGGACACTTACTTAAAAATGTCATCTGCCTCTGGCAATCCGCAATAAGTCCAGATCTCTCTAAGCTCTCTGGATATGGATGGGATGGTGTGTGTATTTTCGCCGGTCTTCTCAATAAGATCCCAAGCTGTAGCTAGGCCTAATAAAGCCACCTGTGTTACACCATCAATATCTTTGCGACCCTTCAAAGCGTTAATCATTGCAGTTGTATGTCTGCCCTGTGCAGCTTTACCACTTACGGCTGTTTTTAATTGCTTTTCTTTTTTTGTTGCCATAGATCGCCCCCTTTGAATAGTTGCAATGTGCACACGCAGGTCTTAGAGTACCAACCCACAGCTCTGGACTTGGGAAGGTATCAATCGGTGGATCATGGTCAATAGTGGTAGCAGGGGCTTTTTTGCAGTAAAAACAGGCCGGTTGAGTGGCCAAAATAATCTGCCTCAATCGCTTGTAATGAGCGTTGTATTTTCTACTTTTAAGAGTTTTCATAACAAAATTGTTATGTTTTTTTTGCCTTTTGGGCTTGCTTCGGGGAGAGAGATTCGCAGCAC
>Ga0208975_1000410_pt1 | contig 21338 bp, 30 predicted proteins | sample GreLakmeER78MSRF_FD_187700 | JGI IMG/M metagenome (GOLD analysis project Ga0208975, IMG submission 187700) | Freshwater lentic microbial communities from great Laurentian Lakes, MI, USA - Great Lakes metaG ER78MSRF (SPAdes) | ecosystem: Environmental > Aquatic > Freshwater > Lake | place: Great... | reverse complement strand
TAAGATTAACGATAATAAAAGAGAGAAGGAATTTAAACTTTTATTTGATGAGAGAATGGAAAAAATGAAAGAAATGATGGAATCTATGTCAGGTGATACTATGTCAGGAGATACTATGTTATTAGATGGTATAGATACGGATAACGAAATTAATGATGAAAAATTAAGAGATACGTATCCACATAATATTGAACCAAATTTTAATTTTTCAGAATTATCTATTGAAGATATGTCTATAGATGTCGAGACTACTGAATAAAATAATGAATGGACTTGTTCAACCCACCAAGATTATTTAATTACAATATAATGATAAAAGATTTAGACTTTTCAAAGTACGAAAACCCTACAATACAAGTTGTATGGGAAGACATACAAGAAAATTTCACACAAGATAAGATTAAGAGTGTTAAACATTATTTCCAAAAGAAATATAACACTACCAATGTGAATGTATTAACTAAGGTTAAAAATAATGATACAGATACAATGCAAAGTATTGATGTGTCTGTAAATGTAACTGATGTTAATTATCAACTTGATCTACTAAAGAAATTTTTAGAGTCTAAAGGTTATACTAACTATACTGAAGATATTTTAGGTATCAACAGAATGGTTGAGAACCGAATGAAAGAGGATGAAACTGAAACAACACAATTCAAAAAGTGGTATATCAGAAACATTGAGTTTTCAAACTTCTTATCGTATGGTGAGAATCAAAGAATGGATTTTGATAAATGCAACGGGGTTGTCGTTGTTGAATCAGATCCACCTAACTTTGGTGGGAAGACCGTTCTTTCTGTGGATTTATTGTTGTTCTTATTCTTTAACGAGACAACAAAGACTACAAAGGCTGAAGAAATCTTTAATCGATTTACCGACAAAAACTCGGTAGTTGTTAAAGGTGAGGTTACAATTGATGGGGAAGATTATATTATTCTTAGAAAGATTGAAAGAAAACTTTCTAAAAAAGAAGAATGGAATGTAAAAACAGAATTGGACTTCTTCAAAAAAATGGCCGATGGTAGTTTACTGAATTTCACTGGAGAACAAAGAAGGGAAACTGAGGCGTTCATTAAAAATTCCATTGGAACCAAAGAAGATTTCTTAATGACCATACTTACAACCGCAACTAATCTTGAGGAGTTATTGGAGTCAAAACCAACCGCAAGAGGACAGGTGTTGTCAAGATTTATGGGACTTGAGTTTTTAAAACGGAAAGAGGAAGTTGGTAAAGAGATTTATTCTGAATTTAATAAATCAAAAATGTCGAACATTTATAATTCGGAAGAATTAAAAGGGGATAACGAATCTTTAACAACAAATATTGGCGAATTAAATGATCAAATTGATTCAATTAAATTGGAACTTAATGATATAGATGATAAAATCGTTAAGGGAAAAGAGTATCGTGATGATATGTTGAAGAAGAAACACGGAGATATTGATAAAGAAATTAGTTTGATGAACCCGGTTAAAACTCAAGAAGAAATCGATGGATTTGAAAGAGAAAAGACAACTTTCCAACAAAAATTAGATGAACTTAAAGTTGTTGAACCAAAAAAATTTTATCATGAGGATGATCACGATAAAATTAAAGAGGAATATAATGACGTGTTCAAATCTAAAATTGAACTTGAAACACAGATTAGAGAAATTGAGAAATTAAAAAGTTCTGTGAGTGATGGTATTAAATGTGAACATTGTGGAATTGAGTTAATGAACGCATCGATTACCCAGTCTAAAATTGCCCAACTTGATGGTTATATCATGCATAAAGACCAAAAAGAGGGGTTAATGCAGGTTTTAACAGGCAAAGAACAATCTTTTGTTCAGTTAAAGAAAGACTTTGATGAGTATGAGAAAAACAAACTTATTAAGGAAAAATATGAATTGAGTATTGAAAGTTGTGATTTAAAGATTGGAGTTTTAAAAGGTAAGTTGGATCGTTGGGGTGATGTTCAGGATAAGATCAAAGAAAACACTCAGATCGATTCAATGTTGATTAAGGCTGATTTAAGGTTGGATGACCTTGATCATCTTAAAAGACAAAAAAACGCAAACATTACAAACAATGAGTACCAAATCAAAACTTGTAATGAAAAGATTGATAACAATAAAAAGTTAATTGTTAAGATCAAAGAGGAGGATGAGAAGGAAAGGATTTACAAAATATATATGGAAGCTTTTGGTAAGAATGGGTTGTCAAAAATCATTATGAAAACAATGATGCCTTTGATTAACTCTGAACTACAAAGATTGATGGAAGATAGTTGTTATTTCAAATTGGAAATTAGAATTAACGATAAGAATGAAGTTGAATTCTTGATGATTGATAATAGTACTGGTATTGAAAAATTAATGGTTTCAGGTTCAGGTTATGAAAGAACAATTGCTTCGTTAGCCCTGAGATCTGTATTGAGTAAGGTATGTTCCTTACCAAAACCAAACGTGGTTGTATTTGATGAAGTGTTCGGTAAAATCAGTAATGATAACTTAGAAATGGTATCTGAGTTCTTTATTAAGATTAAAGATTACTTTGAAAAAATATTCGTTATAACTCACAATCCAATGGTTAGTCAATGGGCGGATACGATCGTTAAAATTAAAAAAGAAAATAATATTTCAAAATTGATAAATTAATCGATATTTTTTAAAAAAAAAATAAAAAATTGGTCATAAATACCGATTTTAATCGTATATTTGTAAAACAATATCAATAAATATTTATTATAAACATGGAAAGATTAGATAAAACATATATGTTATTTATTTTTGGTGATTATTCGTTATCAGATGAATTTGTTAATGAAATAACACACCAATTTGTCGGAATAATTAGCTCAAAGTATATGAAATTTAATTATGGTGAGTATGGTATGGTTTGTCATTTTAGAAGTTTAGAAACTTTTGAAGATTTAAAAGAATATTTTGATATGTGTTTAAATGATGTAACTAACCAATATTTTTTTATTGAAGTTGGTGACAATGTTGATATTAAAATGGATAGTAAATTAAAAAAAGATTTTTTAAATATAGATGGAGATGAAGTTAAAAATAAAAATGGATTTATTGATATTGAAAAAATAAAACATACAAAACCAAAGATAGAATTTGATGAACTTTACAGTATAATGTTCCCAATAATGGATGAGAATTTTTTTAAAAAACAAAAAATAATAGAGGAACCAAGTGTTGATCAAATTTTAGATAAAATAACAGAAAAAGGTATTAATTCGTTAACAAAAAAAGAAATAGAAATTTTAGACAATTATGGAAATAAATCAAATGGATGATATAAAATCATCAAACCCTTTAAACCAAGATGAAATACAAATTTATTTAAAGGATATTAGAAAATTAAAAGTAATGACACCTGAAAGGGAGTTAGTGTTATCTAAAAAAATAACAGATAACGATTGTGATAGCCATGAAATAGAAAAGATTCATAAAGAATTGTTAGAAGGTAATCTTAGATTTGTTATTACTGTTGCTAAAAAATATCAAAATCAAGGGGTTGATCTGTCTGATTTAATTGCTGAAGGTAATTATGGTTTAATTAAGGCTATAAAACACTTTGATTGGTCAAAAAACAATAGATTTATATCTTACGCAGTTTGGTGGATTAAACAATCTATTTTTCAATCATTAAATGACAACTCAAGAACTATTAGGCTTCCTGTTAATGTTGTTCAGGACATGCAAAAAGAAAAAAAAATAAATGAAAAAACCAACGAAGAACTATCAATAAAGTTTGCGTCATTACCTAAAATGGTAAATTTAGATACACCTATAAATGAAGATGGTGGAACTTTAATTGATATAATTAAAAACGATAATGCTGATTTACCTGACGAAATGTTAAATAATACAGACTTACTCAAACAAAAAATGGCAAATATTATGGGTATTTTAAATGAAAGAGAAAAAATAATTATTGAAGATTATTATGGTATTAGCGGAACACCTAGAACATTAGAAGATATTGGTTTAGATTTTAACTTAACAAAAGAACGTGTTAGACAAATTAAAGAAAAAGCACTTAGAAAGTTAAGAAATGAATGCTTAGACTTATTTGATTATTTTTAAAATATTATAATTTAAAACTATAACCAAACTAACCCTCCACCAAAAATGGAGGGTTTTTATTTATCTTTTATATTTATATGTTATATTTTAATTATTATGAAAGAAAAATTTTTGCCTTGGTTTTTATTATTTTGTGCTCTTGGTCTATCAGGAACTGCAGCTTATTATAGTGTGGTAGGGTTATCGGTGGTATTTGTTGGTGTTGCTTTACCTGTTATTATTATGGGATCATTCCTTGAGTTATCTAAGATTGCTATTGCAACATACTTACACGATAAATGGAAAGAAACATACGGAGTATTAAAGATATATCTCACAATCGCTCTTGTAACATTATCTTTGATTACTTCACTTGGGATTTATGGTTTATTAAGTACCGGGTTTCAAGGAAATATTACAAAACTTGACATCACTCAAAAAAAGATTGCAAATGTTGAAGTAAAAAAAACAAGATTTAATGAAATAAAAAACGAACAACAGAAAGAGAAAGATGTGTTAGATAAGGATATTTCAAAGTTAAGAGATGGGTTATCAACAAATACAACTACACAATCTGTAGATAAGACCACAGGACAACTTATTACAAAAGCAAATAACGCTAACCGTAAATCATTTGAGAGTCAGTTAAAACTTACCACAGAAAATAGAGATAAAGTCTCAACTCGTATTGATGCAATAAATGATAGTATTACAAGATTAGATATTGAAATACTTAATATGGAATCCGCGGAGTTGGAAGGTAGTGAATTAGGGGCTATTAAATATATTAGTGAGATTTCAGGTTGGGATGTTAAGAAGGTGGCAAATCTTTTCATTTTACTTTTAATTTTTGTATTTGATCCTTTGGCTATTACTTTAATTATTGCTACAAACCAAGCCTTTAAAGGAAAAAGAAAAGACAAAGATTCAGAGAGGGACACCAGTGTCCCTCACAAAGAAGATACCATACATGATACCATACATGATGAGGTTGAAACCCCTGAAGTTTATTTTTCACATATTACTGAAGTAGATATTAATAATGTTAATGAAAAAAAAATTAATAATAATTTAAAAAATAAAAGTTTATCATATTCAAATAGAAATGAAAAATATTGATAAAACATTTGAGTTTACTTCAGTTGGTACCAATAACAAAAAAACTCAGATAATATTAACTGAAACAAAACGAGAGTATAAAAAATATATACAATCTTTAAGGTACAGATATAATGAAAAAAATCCATATTTACCGAACTATGTTATTTCTAAATCCGGAGAAGTTATAAAAATAATAGACCCAAAAGAGTATTCCTGTTATATGGAAAATGAAACCATAGATAAAAATTCAATAATAATATCTTTAGAAAATTTTGGATGGTTAAAAAAAAACCCATTAGAAGAAACATATAGTAATTGGATTGGTGACATAACTAAAAATAAAGTTTTAAAAAAAAAATGGAGAGAATACTATTATTGGGATATTTATAGTAGTAAACAAATTAAAAGCTTAGTAAACCTTGTTATTGATCTTTGTCAAGAATTTAATATACCTAAAGAATGTATAGGTAATAATGTAAAACAAGACAATGTGGAGAATTTTAAAGGCATTGTTAGTCGGAGCAATTTTAATTTTTATAATAAAGATGTTAACCCATCTTTTGATTTTAAACTATTTAAACAACAACTGAATTATGATAAATGAATATGATGAAATTAAGTTATTACTAAAAAGATCAAGGATGTTGACCGAACAGTCTGAAATTGTAAATTTAGGTAAAAGTATTGAAACAAATATTAACCAAGATAGTGAGTCAAAAAACGATAATACTGACATAAATCAAATTAAAAAGGATAAAAGTAAAACTTATAGAATTTCTGGTGGACTTTTAACTATGCACGGTAAGGATAAAAAAGATTTAGAATTAACTACTGACGAAAAAACCGCATTTCAGGAAACTATGGATGAGTTTGTTTCTGAAGTTTCAGACTTATCTGATTTTGGTGTTTTAAATATGTACTATAATGATGTACAGTGGAGCGGTAAAATTATTGATGTTGATATTGAGTTTTTTTACGCTATAGGTGAAAATAACGGAGTATATGTTAATGGTGATATGATTAAGTTAGATGATAAATTAACAGAATTGATAGGTAAATTAACTGCTTTTTATGACAGGTTTAAATCTAAATGGGCGGGAGTGATATCTAATAGAAAAAAAACAAAAAAAATATAAAAAATGATATATTTTAAAAAATATTGGAAAATTTTTGTAGGAATAATATTAACAACCTTATTAATTTATTTAGTCATATGGGTAACAACCAAAAAACCCGAAATGTCTGAATTAGATAAATACAAATTAGATGAATTAAATCAAGGTATTGAATTAATTATTGAAAATCAAAAAAAATTAGATGTAAAAATTGAAGAATATAAACAAAAATTAAATAAAATTGATTCAACAATAGCTAAAGTTAAAAATGAAAAAATAATAATAACTAATATTTATAAAAATAAAAGAGAGGAAATTAGTAAAATGAATACTTCTGAAATTGATAAATTATTCCATAAAAGATATGAATATTAAAATGAAAAATATAATATTAATTATTTGTATTTTTTTACCAATGTGGGCATTCTCACAAAAAATAAATACAGACACCAGTTTAATTTGTATTCCTTACAAAGTTGCAAAAAAAATAGCTTTAGATTTAAATAAATTAGATTCTTTAACTGAAATTGATAAATTAACCAAGATAGAAATATTTGAAATTGGAAAAAAAGTTACCATTCAAGAAAACATTATTAATCTTTTTGAACAAAAAGAAAAAAATTATGAATTACAAATTAAAAAAGAAAATGAAAAATTTGTAATTGTAGACACACAAAATAATAATTTAAGAAAAGAAGTTAAAAAATTAAAAACTAAAAGTTTATTTATAAAAATAATTGGAGGATCGATAATATCGGCATTAACCGTATTAACAATAATAAAATAATGGCTTTATCAGAATCAGATAAAAAAGAAATTGAAGTTACAATTAGAAAAGAAATTAAAAATTTTTTATCAGCGACTACGCTTAAAAAATATGAAGATAATTTATTAGATAGATTAAAATCTGAAATAAAAACAGGGACTTTAAGAGGAGACATTAACGAGGTAATAGTTACCATGATGTCTGAGTTCTATTATTTAATGTGGAGTAAAAAAAATCAATGGCAAGGATTTCTAAAAAATAAAAGATGACAAAAGAATTTTTAAATATTTTAATCACTGAGGGATTAAAAAAAATTAAAGACGAGGCAAAAGAAGGTACCGGATCAGCATCTTCAGGTAGTTTTAATGGTGGACCACCGTTTAGTTTATTTTCAAATGATGATAAAGCTAAAAATGAATATAAAAAAAAAGAAATTAAAAAAATAGAAGCGACTGAAAGTACGGATTCCGGATCTTCAGGATCATATGAAACTCCGTTTTTTTTAGCTAAAGATTTAAAAAATTGGAGGACATCTAAAAAGACACAGATACCAGGAGGGTTGTTTGTTTCAATAAAAAATAAATGTAAAAAATACCCATATTGCAATCAAGGTGACATTAAGGCAATTAATTTAAGTAAAAAAAATAAAAATAAATAATAATTAACATAAATAAAGATATTTATTAGTTATGGATAAAGAAATTGTAAAAATAGTAAATAAAGTATTATCTGAAGAGATTTCAAATAATATATCTAAATTCAAATATAGATTATTTGAAGATGAAGAAGTTAACAATAAAAAAGTTTGTGAGTCATGTGGTGGAGAAACAAATGAAGGTAATGTATGTGAAGAATGCGGTAGTATGTACGAAGGAGATATTCAAGAGTTGGGAGGTATGGATGATGGACATCCAAAATTTGGTCATAAAAGATTTCCTAAAAAAATGAGTCCAGAAGAAATTGACAATTTACTTAGAGGTGACGAAGATAATGATGACGAAGATTATAAAGACCTAAGTATGAATAACCCCTATTATGGTGATAAAACCTTTGATGATGATGATTATGATGATTATGCTAATGAAGATTATGACGATAAGTTTGATAAAGAATCTCAAGAGATTAAAAGAATAGATAGAGAATTAGGTGAAGGTGACGATGAGGAAGGATTCCCAAAATGGGAAAAATTAAAAAAGCATATGGATGATCGAGATAAAAAACAAATTGATGATCGAAATAAAAATATTAACAATTTAATGCGTCAAATAAAAGATGACAACGATGAGGAAGGATTCCCAAAATGGGAAAAATTAAAAAAACATATGGATGACCGAGATAAAAAAAGAGATGGCGAATTAGGTGAAAGACTATACGGGAATCAAAGTAGAATAGATAAGAACAAGAACAACAGAATTGACTCTGAAGATTTTAAAATGTTAAGAAAAGAAACTTACGAATTAACATTAAATGGAGTTAATAAAAAATTTATTTTTAATGAAAATGAAATTATAGATATTATTGAAAATATTGTTTTAGAAGAAAAGAAAAAAGCTAAAATTAAAAAAACAAAAAATAATCCAATTAAAATAACAAAAACTAATTTAGATAAATCTAAAAAGGAAAATGATAGTTACATTGATAGTGTTGTTAAAAAAATGAAAGACTATCTTAAGACTGGTTCTAAAGGTGTTTACGATATGAATCCTAAACATTTTCCTAAAGGAAATGGCGAGTTAGCTAAAATGGATAAGATGGCATATAAAGCCTCAAATGACGTTGAAGAGTATATTGATAATTTTACCGCCGCGGGATTAGAAAATTTAGACTACGATGAAATTAAACCTAATGAAGATTGGGTTACAAATAATATTGTAGGTAGTTCAAAAACAGGAAATAATCCTAAATGGGCAAATGCTGTTGAAACACCAAACAATAAAAAAAGAAATACTATTAGAAAAAATAATCTTTTATCAGTAGTAAAAAGTAAGGCGTATAATAAAGCATCTCAACCTGTTGAAAACGAACCTAGATCTAAAAAAACACATGATATCCTTACACGTTTAGAGTCAATTGAAAATGCTTCTGTCATAGCTGAAACTAAAAAAATTAGTAATTTAATGGGGTATAACGTAAAAACACAATAATAACTATTTTGTTTTAATGTTTATCATAGTATTATTAGTTTATGAATTCAGACAATAATATTGGTAAGTTTTTTGATTGGTTATCAAAACCAATGAATCAAGAAGATATCTCGGCTTGGTATTTAGCTAATAACATTACTGCAGAATTTACTGAATTATTTAGAGACTTTTGTTTTTCATTATTAATTTTAATTAATGATACTTATTTAGGTGATGACACTTTAATAGGTAATGAAACTAAAGTAGGTATGTCCACCGAACAAAAAAAAAATCATTTTAAATGGTGTTGGGAAAAAACAATAAAAAATTTTAATATGGAAAAGATTAATTTTATTTTCAATTTAAATGATTTTGAGTTTTTTGAATCGTTTTTTTTTGATTCATTTTATAATCAATCCGATAATAATTTTAAAAATAGTGTTGATCAGTTCTTTAAACAAATATTTAACATAAATAATAATACTAAAACAAAAGCGGATATTGAAATATTCACAGACATATATAAAGTTTTAGAAAGATCAATAAAAATTATATAAAAAATATTTACATATTTAAATATTAATATATTATTTGTTATAACATAAAATAAAATACATATAAAAAAATGGAAACTTTAGAACAAATTAAAACATTAACAGAAACTCTATACTTAGAGGGTACAAAATTTTATAACGGTAATAAATCTGCAGGTACTAGAGCAAGAAAATTATCACAAGACCTAAAATTAGAAATTAAAAAATTAAGAACAGAAATCTTAGAACACACTAAAAATAAAAAAAGTGAATAATATATTAATATATTTAACTACGTTTATTTTTATTTACTCAATAATGGCTTTTTTAAACTTAGTTTTTTATTTTATAAAATCGATAACCTCGACACCACCAAAAACAATTATTTTTGAAATGAATTCAAAAATAATTTATGGATTATTTTTATCATATATACTAACCTATTTAATATACGCACACTAATGATATTCAACAATTTTATAAATAAAACGAATAAATATCTTAAATCTGTAAGGATTTTAAAAACATACGTCAGTTTTGATATGATATTTTCAGATTCTTGGTTAGTATTAAAAAATACGACAGAAGGTATTGAGGTTTTAGAAAATGTAGGACAAGATGGAATAAAAATAACTTCTTTTGTTTGTCAAATCGATAATAAACTAATAGATATTTTAGAATTATATTTAGATGAGATTATTCGTACAAATATTGAAAAAGAAGAAAAAGGAAGACTATTTAAACTTAAAGTTACTGAGTTAAAAAATATTTTTGAAAATGAAAATTTAGATAATTTACGAGGATTAAAGTTTGATGTTGAAGAATTTACAAAATTAACAATAGATAATGATGAAAAAACCCTTAATTAATGAATTTAATGATTTATTAATTAATAATGATTCATTAGACGCTATTTCTCAAGACTATAAAAAAAAAATATCTAAAGAAATTAAAGAGATAGATAGAAGCGAAATTAAAAATACAATTTTAATTAAAAAAAAATATAGTATATGGGAAAGGATATTGAAAACTTTAGGGATCAATTAACTAAGTTAGCCGAATCTGTAGAAATTTTAGAAAATTCATTTTTAATTAATGGGGATATTAGTGTAACTACTAAGTTACCTGAAGAAGACTTTAATAAATTAATGAGATCGTTAAATAACCAATCAAAGGAAAATAGATGTGTGTTATCTATTGGTAATGTTGATTTTATCTTTTTGAATACGTAGTTTTTTGTCTATACAACGTTTGTCTATTGAAACCTTTATTTTCCAACATATCGTATAACCATTTTCTTTGTGTTGTTGAAACATCTTTAACGAATAATGCATCTGACCTATTATTGTTATAAAAATAATCTTCAGTTACTGATAAAAATCTATCTGACTCAGATTTATTCTTTAATGAAAAAATAAAAACATTCAAATCAATTTGTACACATATTTTATTATTTAATGTGAATATGTTTTTTAAATCTTTATTGTTACAATAGTTAAATATAAATTCTTTGAATGTTATTTTAATTTTTTTTTGACAGTCAAAAATAGTTTCTTCAATTTTATATTTTTTAATGTCTAAAAAAATATAGTTAGGATCGTCTAAATTAACAGTTTGGTTTCTACCCATTTCATCAGTAGTGTATAAACTTTTTTGTACTTTACTGATGTCTGTTAATAACCCCAATTCATAATTAACTTGCGTTGTATTATTTATTTTTTTTTCAAATAAAATATCATTATTCGATATTAGATATTCAAATTTTATTACTGCGTTTTTTTCTTTATAAAAACGTTTGATAATTTTTTTTTTTTCTTTATTATTAAATAAAACTATAATAAAATTATTTTTCATGAAAAACTATTACAACATATTAGGCGTAAACGAAAACGCGACACAAGACGAAATTAAAAAGTCTTATAGATTATTAAGTAAACAATATCATCCAGATGTAAACCCTGAAGGAAATGAAAAATTTAAAGAAATTTCAGAAGCTTATGATGTTTTAGGTAATCAGGATAAAAAAAATAATTACGACAACCAAAAAAATAACCCGTTTCATGGTTTCAATGGTGGTGGTTTTGATATACATAGCGTTTTTAATGAAATGATGAATGGGGGTAGACAAACACAAAGAAAGGCTCCTGATAAGGTTATAGGTGTAGATATAACACCTAGTGAGTCTTTTTATGGCGTAAAAAAAGAATTTAAATATGAGTTTTTTAATTATTGCAACCCTTGTAATGGTTCTGGGGGTGATCGAAAAACTTGCAGAACTTGTAATGGTCAAGGATTTATTGTACAAAAAATAGGAAACTCAATGTTCCAACAAATCATTAACACACAATGTACGACTTGTGGTGGGGCTGGTAACGTTATTAGTAATCCGTGTTCGTTATGTAGTGGTAATGGTGTTATTAAAGAAGTAGATACTGTTTCTGTTAATATACCAAGGAATGTTGATAACGGAGATTTTGTTAGGTTAGGATCAAAAGGAGACTTTAATCAAGTAACACAAAATAGAGGGGATCTAATCTTAAAAATTATTCTTAATAAGACTGATGGGTTTGAAAAAAATGGTAAAAATTTAATTTACTATAAAACATTAACAGCAATTGAGTTAATCACTAAAAGTAAAATACAAGTACCACATCCAGAAGGTGAATTAAATATACACATACCAAATAATTTAAATTCGGATAACCCTCTTAGAGTTGTGAATAAAGGGTTTAAATATAACGATGGTATTGGTGATTTTTTTATAAAAATATCCGTAACCAATAATTACGAAATTAATCAAGAAACAAAAGAAAATATTAAAAAATTATTGAATATAATCGAATAACGATTTAATTAATACGTAGGTACCAAATATTGAAGTTAAAAAAATATAAATAGATAACGCTACTATCCATTTTTGTGTTGAATTTATACCACTATTTTTACAAGTTCTGCAACCTACTGTGTTTTCTGTGTTTTCTGAGTTTTCTGAGTTTTGTTCTATATTTTCCATAATTAATTATAATTTAATATTTTTTAAATGGAAATGGTTTATTTTAAAAAAATTTCCATTGACTGATTACCATAAATATCTTATATTTTATCTATGTTAAGTTATATTGGTGGTAAGAGTAAGATAGGAAAGTGGATAGTCCCTTTCTATGATAAAAATATGGAGACATATGTTGAGGTTTTTGGTGGAATGTTCTGGTGTTTTTTTAATATGGATCTAAAACAATTCCCCAACCTAAAGAAAGTTGTTTACAACGACTTTAATCCACTAAATTATAATCTATTTAAGTGCATTCAAAACCCAACGGAGTTATTAAAGGCAATCAACTCAATTGATTGTCAAAAATTTGGTGTAGAAATTACACCACCATTATATAAAGAACAATTTATCAGGTTCCAGGCTGAAATATTTAATGAAGGTTTCAGCGTAAAACCTGGCGATTACGAAGTTGCTGCAAAATACGTTTATGTTTTAACCCAAGTTTTCAGTGGGTCTAAACCTGAAAAAAGTTCTTTCATTGACCTTAAAGGTAAGTACAAATCAAAATATTTAACATTTAGAGACAAACTATCAAAACCGGAATGGGTAGAACATTTCTTAAAGATAACTCACGTTGAGAATATGGATTTTGCTGAGGCGATTGAAAAGTATGATTCACCAACAACTTACTTCTATGTTGATCCACCATATTGGAAGACTGAGAATTATTATTCTAATCACGATTTTGATAGGGAAGATCACGAAAGACTTTCAAAGTCATTAATAAATATGGAAGGTAAATTCAGTTTATCGTACTATGATTTTGAATTATTACACGAATGGTTTCCTGAAGATCAGTACAAATGGGAGAAAAAAGAGTTCGCTAAAGCGGCAGCAGCAAAAAAGGGAAAAAAACAAAACATGGGTGAGGAATTATTAATATTTAATTACTGATTTGTTATTTTTTAAATTATGAGATATTTATAATTAAAACATTTAATTATGGCTATTAGATTTACCACTATCCTTAAAGACTTAATAATTGAGGGATCAAGATTTTCAGTTTTATTTGACAAATTTGTAAAACCAAAAGAACGGGGATCAAAAGGATTGGTACCTTTTGAAACGTTAGTTGCTATAATCGCTGCAGACCCTACATCAAAATTTCCTGAAGGAAAAGATATCGATGAACTTAAACCTGAAGACATGGAAAATGTTAAAATTGGTAAATATGTTCAATGGTTATTAAAAAACTTTGTAACTCCAAAATTACCAGGTGACCACCCTTTAATGATTTCTGACCCAAAATCAGGACAATATAAAGAAGCTCTTAAGTCTTATCAATCTTTATATCTTGAGGATTTATACAAAACAACGAATAACCTTAAAAAATATGAAAGATTTAAAAATAAGTTATCACAAGAGTATCGAGATATTAATAAATTAACTATTGAAACTTTATATGATAATGTTAAAGATTTTAGTTTAGAAAAAACTAAAGCTACGGCCGATGAGAAAAAAACGGCTTCTATAACATATGATCATCCAGGTGGTGAAGTTGTTTATAGAGGTGGTAGTTGGACTGTTATTAAAATTAGTAACACAGGTCAATTAGGTAAGGACGCAGCATGTTTTTATGGTGGGTCTCATAATGAGGCAAGAAAAGGAGAGACTAATTGGTGCACATCCTCACCTGGATTAACTTGGTTTGAAAGATATATTAATAAAGGACCATTATATGTGGTAATACCAAATACCCCAACTACTTTTAAAAATTACGGAAAAGAAATTGGAGACGTTTCAGGTTTACCCGCAAATAGATACCAATTCCATTTTCCTGATAGTCAATTTATGGATGCTGATGACAGACAAATCGATTTAATTGAATTTTTAAATAAACAAGAATCTAGTCTTAAAGATTTTTTTAAACCAGAGTTTATGAAATCCTTATCTAATAGTGACGGAACTAAAGTTTCTGTTACTTATCCAAATGATAGTAGTTCTAAATTCATTGCTTTATATGGCTTTGATGAGTTTTTTGAAACATTACCAAACGGGATAAAAAGACTTGAATTTGTTAATAAATCAACTAATAATCTTAGTTTAAACGTACCAGATACTCTTGGTAGATTCAAAGATTTAACGGCAATACATTTTGTTAATTGTGTTAAAACGTTACCTAACTCAATATGTAATTTAACCCAATTACAATTTTTATCTTTACCGGATAATAAAGATTTAAATTCTTTACCTGAATGTTTAGTTAATTTAAATAGGTTATGTGTAATAAACCTTGTAGGTTCTAATCCAAAATTAATTATACCTGAAAAATTAAAACAAAAAATGGAATCAGACGAAACTTTTTTCTTTAATAATTAATTTTGATTGATATATAAAGAAAATTTTTGTATTTTTGTATAAATAAATTTTTTAATATGAAAAACATAGAATTAGAAATATATTTAAATAAATTAAAAACTTTTTTTGAAAAAACTCCAAACCAATTAAAAGAATTAATTGGTGACGTTGACCCAACAATATTTTACAATCATGTTAGAATAGTTGTAGAAGATAACATTAATACTCAAAATACGTTAGAGTTAACTAGATCACAAATGTTAGAAATAATATTAAAAATCAATACTAAAACGTCTTTTAAAAAAATTGAAACCTCAGTTAATGGGTTTATGTCTCACCATATGGGATTTATTTGTCTTAATTAACATATTTTTTATAATTTAAAATACTTAAACTGTAATGGACTTTTCTAATGTTTTGTTTAAACAACAGACCAAAAAATATAGAACTCTACTAAAAAAAAACTACAATAGATTAGATAGTCCTATTCCGTCTGTGGACTTAAATAGAAAACGAATTAAGTACGGATTTTTTGAGTTTGACAAAGAATTTACAACTGAGGAGGATTTTTGTGATAATTATGGTAATTTATTATGTGAGATTTATTCATCTCGAGAAACTGTTGTTATTGAAGAAGTTTTGGATAAAGTTTCTATTAAATTATACCTTTATAATAAAAGTAGGTGTTCTGGACAAAGATATTTTAAAATTAGAAGATCCACATATTATTTAACTTTTAATTATAAAACAAAATTATTTTATACAGGTGTTATTAATAAAATGAATAAAAAAATAATATCAAAAAGCATAAAAGTTAATCAAGTTAATCTTAATAGTAGTTCTTTATTTAACACATTATGTTCACTTTATCCACATGATGATACCAACAACATGTTAAATATTTTTTTTAATAGAATTTCAGAAAAAATGAACTTTAAATATGATGATGAATTATACTCACCAAAATATAAATTATATCAAGCTTATTTAAAAATTAATGATATAAAATATCCAAATTCATTTATTAATTTTTTAAATTGCTATTTTACTAAGAAGGAAGTTAAAAAAAATGATAATAATTTGGTTACTTGTTTTATGACTAAAAACGGTTTAAATGGTAAAAAAATAAAAAATATTTTAAATAAATATGATAATGTTAATTTAAACAATCTAATAAATGTCTATAACTTAATTGGTATTGATCATTTTAATAAAATTGATGAACAAAAATTTTTAAATATTGATTCGCCAACTTACTATTACCCAAATAATACTTTACCGAATTTAAAATTAACAAATGCAGAAAAAATAAATATTTTAAAAATTATTAATTCTTTTTCTAGTTCTATAAATATGTCTGATTTATATGATCATTTATCTTTTAAAAATACTTTACGTGTTGATTACAGAGAAAACGTTAAAATTAAAGCAAGAGATTATGAGTCATTTATTATTGAACACTCCGAATGGAGTAAATTACTTGTTAGTTATGATGTTGGTTATGTTAGTCGATTTTATGGAATAGACTCTAAACTTATTGAAAATACAATTAAAACTATTGATGATATAACTTACTACCCAATTTTACTTGAAAATACGGATGATTATGAAAACGAGTCATCACACCAAAAAAATTGTGTAAGGACATATTACAAACAACCACATAATTTAATTGTGTCTTTAAGAAAAGGTAGTTCTAATGGTAAAGACAGAGCAACTATTGAATATGTATTTACAAAAAATACAATAGTTAGAAAACAAACACTTGGTAGATTTAACTTAAGTTTAGACAATACTTGGGACATACCATTACATGAATTAGATAAGTTTATTTCATATTTATACTCTAAAAAAATGATTAAACTACCAGTAATGACAACTAAATATCCAAATAATAAAGTCATAATTAAAGAATCAAAATTCATAATAGATGATGATTTGTCACATTCTGATTATCCTAAATGGGATGGTGAATCTAATAAACACGAGTCTTTTTTTGACCTAATGGATTTATTTTAGTGTTTTAGATTTACAAACTTAATGTTATAATATACTATTTTAGTGTTATGAAAATTATTGAAGATAATATTATTGAGATGTATAAAAATAGTTTTCCAGAAATACTCTATCCGAATATTGTAAAAACAAAAAATATAACAAAAGAAGGTTTAGACCTATTAATAAATAAAAACAAACTTTATTGGTCGTATTCTAAATATTATGATAATGTTTTTGATTATATGGATGGAGTTATTACTTGGGGAAATAATAATAAAGTTATGATTAATTTTAAAAAAATTGAAAATAGTTTATGTTACGGAATAATTATATTAACAGATGATTTAGAAAATATAAGTTTACTACTTATGGGTCTTAATAAATTTTACACAATAGATAAAATATGAAATTAACTATATTATACAGTATGAATGGTTGTCCTCATTGTGATCACATTAAAGAGGAGTTTAAAAAAAATAAAATAAATTTTATAGACCGAGATATTTACGAGCATGAATCTGAGTATGATGATTTTTCTAAGATTGTTAATAACGAATATGTACCCGCACTATTGTTAATGACTTTAGATGAAAATAAGGTTGCTCACAACGTTAAATATTTAAGTCCTGATAAAGACTATAATGATATACATGAAGGTGTAGAAATAGTTAAAAATTATCTATTAGACTAATACTATTTCAGATATTAAATCTAAATCCTCCCATATTAAATCTTCAGATGATATATCAGATAAATCCAAATCTGAATAATTAAAATTACCAAACTTAGACACTAATTTTGAATATTCAAATGGAAAAACGTCTAAAATTAGTGACCTTAACCATTCTGTTTTTACTATGTGGTTATTGTTTAAAATTTCAAACTTACAATTATTATTATCAATATCATTAACGTTTATATTAGAATAAAGTGATAATTCCATTTCTTTTGAGATCCCAAGTTTAAATATGTGGTTTGTTATGTATTTTAATAAAAAATAATATAGTTTTTCTCCATTGTTTGATAGTCCGTGAAATTTGTCTGAAACGTATACCTCCTGTGAAAAATCAGATTTTATTAGTTCGTATTTTGGAAAATGGGTTTTTAATATTTTAATCACAGTGGATAGTTCTTCCTCAATACAATCGTAATATAAATATTCATTTACCTCTTCTATCTTAACGTTAAAATAGATTTTATTCTTAGCGTAAACGTCAATTATTTTTTGTATTTTATCTTTTTTTAAATTTATTAATTTTTTATCATGATTAGTAATATGTATTGGGATTAAATCAAAATTGTGGTTATAAATAATATTATCTATTACTCTTATTTTTTTTGATAAATCTTCATCGTATTTTTTTAAATATTTTTGAAAAATTTCTGATAAATTTAAAACTGTACCTGATGAAGAAACACCCCTAACTACAAAAAAAGTTCTAACATTTACTACTTGTATGTTAACTTTAGATTCTGGTGTTATATTATTAATTTCATTAACAATTAATTTTGCAAAAATATTACATATATTTTTACCATCTAAAAAATTATAAACTATTATCTCACTCATTTTATTTTATTTAACTTTTATTTTTAATAATTTTAAATAAAATAAAATATAGATTAAAGACTAATTATTTTTTATTATAGTATTTTTCAACAATTTTTGTAACTGCACTTTTTACTGAGTCACTATTTTGTTGTTGTTGAGTTTGTACTTGAGTTTGTATTTGAGGTTGTTGAGTTTGCTCTTGACCTTTGTTTTTACATCCACATCCCATTTTAGTAAATTTTTAATTGTTTATTTTTTATATATAAATATCTAATAATGTTAGTTTATTATTTTATAATAATAAAGTATTTATTATTGTAATTATAAATTTTATATCACAACATATTTTTACAATTAATTAATATATTTACACTCATTAATTAATTATTTACCTTTATTAAAAAAATAATGAAAACTGACTGGTTATTTCAGGAACCAATAGATTTTGAACATAAACAATATGTTCTTTTAGGTTACATACAAAAATTAGATAAGCAACTACAAAACTTAAAACTATACCCAAACTTTCAACAAGTTTCATTACACCTTGCAAGTCTAAATCTTATTATTGAAAAAAAACAATATTTAACTCTTAATCGATCACTTAAAACTGTAGACGATGAAATACTAATATCTGATTTATTGACCAATAGTATACCATTATTTACAAATGACCAAGAATTTGAAATAAATAAAATTTGTGAATACTCTAATATTATTATCAAAGATTACTTTAATAGATCTAAGGCTCTATGGGAGATATCAAATGACTCAATATCCATTAATCCAATATTTAATTCAAAAAACATAAACCCTAAAGAAGGTTTGTTTTTTATTGAAAATAATGGAAACACACATCTTTATGAGTTTATAATTAAAAAAATAAAAAAAGGAGTTGTCGAGAGTAAATGTGTAATCAAAAATATTTGTATTTCTAAAGAATCTGACATTGAAAATATTATTATTAATGTTAAATCACCTTTAATAAAAAACATTAATGATATTAATTATAGAAAAAAATTAATAATTTTTAAAGTTCATCACACTGACCAGTTCCCTTTTAAAGAAACGTTATTACCAATATCAAAAAGAAAGATCATGAACTACATGATACAGTCTAAATTAATTAAAATAAATAATTGACAAATTAGATATAATAGTTTAAAATTAATATGTAAATTATTTATATATGAAAATTAAATTAGAATATGTATGGTTAGATGGATATAAACCAGAACCAAATCTTAGAAGTAAGGTAAAAATAGTTGACTATCAATCTATTAAGGAAGCATTTCTTGATGGAAATTTCCCAATTTGGAACTTTGATGGGTCTTCAACATTACAGGCTGAAACAGGAAGTTCAGATTGTATTTTAAAACCTGTTAGACATTATTTTAAAGATATGGAATCAACCGTATATGTCTTATGTGAGGTATTAAATTCTGACAAAACACCACATAAAACAAACAATAGATCAAAAATAAAAGAAGGTTATGATGATCTTTGGTTTGGTTTTGAACAAGAATATTTTATTTACGATAAAAAAAACAAATGTGTTTTAGGTCACGATCAAAACAACTTGGAACCACAAGGTAAATATTATTGTGGAGTTGGTCAATATGTTGCGGGAAGAGATTTTGTTGATGAACATTTAAATATGTGTTTAAATTATGGAATTGATATTACAGGAGTTAATGCTGAGGTTGCGTTAGGACAATGGGAATACCAAGTATTATCTAAAGAAAAATTAAAAAGTGGGGATGATCTTTGGATGACAAGATATTTTCTTTTTAAAACATCAGAAAAATATTCACACTACATTGATTTACACCCAAAACCAATTAGACACGGTGAATGGAATGGATCTGGTCTTCATACAAACTTTTCAACAGATATTATGAGAAATGATGGAAATGAAGACTATTTTATGTCATTGTTTAACGCATTTGAATCAAGACATCAACAACACATTAAATCTTATGGGTCAAACAATAATTTAAGACTTACTGGTGAATACGAAACACAATCAATAGATAAGTTTAGTTGGGGTGTCTCTGATCGAGGAGCATCAATTAGAGTCCCAAAAGAAACCGCAGAGGAATGGAAAGGATATCTTGAAGACAGAAGACCAGGATCAAACGCAGACCCATATAAAATTATTTCTGAGATTGTCACATCACTCCACGAAACAAAACAAATATATCATATAAAGACTATGATGACTAAAGATATTGATACAGATAATCTTACTGGAAAATACGGAACCGTGTCTAATGATGATTTGTTGAAAGAATATCGAGAAGAATGATAATGGAAAAAGAATGTGTATGTGGAGGCACCGGACTTTGTCAGTGTCCACCGATAAAAATAGAACAAGTTAATCACCCTGACCATTACCAATTTGGTAAAAATAATGAATATGAAGCAATAAAAGTTATTGACGCTTGGGATTTGGGGTTTAGTTTAGGAAACACAATAAAATATATTAGTCGTGCAGGAAAAAAAAGAAAAGATACAGAACTTGAAGACCTCAGAAAAGCCCTTTGGTACCTCCAACATCATATAGAAACATTAGAGAAAAAATGAAAATAGTAGTAACAGGAGGAGCAGGGTTTATAGGATCCGCATTTATAAATCACCTATTAGATAACTTTGAATGTGATGTTCTTTGTGTTGATAAACTAACATACGCTGGTCGTAGAATGAATATTAAACACAATGTTTCTTTTTTG
>Ga0208975_1000408_pt1 | contig 21344 bp, 35 predicted proteins | sample GreLakmeER78MSRF_FD_187700 | JGI IMG/M metagenome (GOLD analysis project Ga0208975, IMG submission 187700) | Freshwater lentic microbial communities from great Laurentian Lakes, MI, USA - Great Lakes metaG ER78MSRF (SPAdes) | ecosystem: Environmental > Aquatic > Freshwater > Lake | place: Great... | reverse complement strand
TCAGGCAAAAACATCACAGGCCTCGGCGCTGCTGTTCCTGACGCACCAAGCACCGGCACATACGGCGGCATCAATCGTGCATCGTTCTCGTTTTGGCGTTCGGCTAAGTTCTCAGGTGTGACTGATGGCGGCTCGGCTACATCAGCATCAAACATCCAGTCGTACATGGATGCTCTTGCTGTTCAACTGATTCGTGGAACTGACAAACCTGATCTGATCGTTTGCGACAACAACTATTACAAGCTGTATTTGCAATCGTTGCAGTCAATTCAACGCATCTCCGACGGTGGTAATTCGTCAGTTGGCGCAGGCTTTGCATCGTTGAAATACTACGGCGCTGGCATGGCATCAGATGTGATCTTGGACGGTGGTATCGGTAACGATGCAACTGCCAATCATATGTGGTTCTTGAACACCAAGTACATCATGTTCCGTCCACACGCTGATCGTAACTTTGTGCCGATTGGTGGAGAGCGCCAAGCTGTCAACCAAGACGCTATCGTCAAGCTCATCGGTTTTGCCGGCAACCTCACATCTTCAGGCCCGCAATTCTGCGGCGTTCTGATCGCTTAAAGGAAACCATCATGGCATACACATTCGACGAACCCCGTATCGGGCTTTTAAATATTGACCAGACGGACTCTGGCACAACTACAGCTGGCGGCACGACTATCCCAACGCCCCCAACCGTACTTGGCACTATTGTTCGTGCATTTGATCCAACTTATGGCGAGGGTGAGTTCATCCTGCTGTTAGGCGTGGCATCAACTGTTGTTGGTTCTGTTGTGCGCTACAACGCTACAACTTACCAAACAACTTTGGTTGTCAACACCGCCGTTCAAGACGTACCTGTCGCAGTCGCTATGTCGGCTTGCACAGCGGGTTTGTACGGTTGGTATCAAATTGCTGGTAATGCAGTCATCAAGAAAACAGCCGTTACCGTTGCACCTAACGTCACTCTGTTCTTGTCGGCTACAGCTGGTCGTGTGAAAGTCTTGGCATCTGCCGGTCTGCAAGTTGTTGCTGCTCGTTCAGCCAACCTGACTACCGTCACTTCTACGACTTCAACCATTACCGTTACCATCAACCGTCCACATCTCCAGTCACAAATCACCTAAATGATTGAAGCTGTACTTGATGTTGTAGGGAACACAGAGCCTGACGTTTTGTTGGGCAATGTGCAGCGATCCGTAAAAAGGTCGCTGCCTTGGTTTGATTTTGACGAGTCATCCCAAGGCAGCGTCTGTCTTGTTGGTGGTGGGCCAAGTCTGGTTGACACGATTGACCAGTTAAAAGCCCGTCATCAAAACGGCGCAAAAGTTTGGGCAATGAACGGTTCTTACGATCATTTGATCGGGCAAGGCATCATTCCTGACGTAATGGTGATGCTTGACGCTCGACCAGAGAACGTGAGGTTTGTTCAGAATCCACAGCAATCGACTACGTTTTACATCACTAGCCAATGCGATGATGCAGTATTTGATGCGTTGGAAGGTTATAAAGTGGTGCTAGTACACGCCAATACGCCTGGCGTTTATGAGTTGCTTGAGCATGAAAAGGCTCGACCAGTTCACTTGATGGGCGGGTTTACGACTGTTGGCATCTTGTCTTTGATTTTGGCTAAGTTGCAAGGCTTTCAGCGCATCTTTATGTTTGGCATGGATTCAAGCTACCGAAATGGCGAACACCATGCTTACAAACAAGAAAGTAATGACGCAGAACGTGTAATTGACGCTATGATTAACGATGTGACGTACAAATGTGCGCCGTGGATGGCACAACAGGTAACAGATTTTCAGAATGTCGTAGCAGGCTTTGACGATGTTACGATTGAAGTATGTGGCGATGGACTTTTGCACGAAATGGCAAAAGCGATGAGTAACTAAACTTTAAGGATTATCATGGCATTTCCATCTAGAATTATGGGCGCAGGCAATTCATCGTTATCGGCTCAAGTAATCTGTGGCGAAGGCGCTGTCGGTCTAGTCGCAACTGGCACAACCGCAGCAGATGCTTTGCAGCTAAACGTGTCAAACAACACGATTACGACTTCAGCAGCATCGACTGGCGTTAAGTTGCCACCATGCGAAACTGGCGCTGAAATGATTATTCGTAATGATTCGGGTCAGACAATTACCGTCTATCCGTATGCAACAACGACTACAATGAACGCAGCTGCGTCAAGTGTTACGCTTGCAACGGCTAAAACGATGTTGGTAAAAGCAACTTCCGCAACTACATGGGTAACATTAACAGGGGCTTAAATTGGCTTTAGACAGCGATATTCACAGCGCAGACAACCATTTGCACGTTGAATTTTACGTTTACGACAAAGAACCGTACAAAGAAAAGCCGTTTGTTAGAATTACAGTACCAGGCGATAAAACGAACATTGTTGACCAACCCGTTCGGGAAGATCACAAAAGACGTTTTCCACGCCAATGGTTGCACTTTCAGATGCAAAACAATAACGCAGAAGTTATTGGTGTGCCTTTGAGCCAATGGGTAAAAGACGATCCTGAGAACTTTAACGATATGCAAATGGCAGAATTGCAAATCTTTAAGTTCCAGACCGTTGAGCAAGTTGCTACCGCTACCGATAACCAATTGCAGCGTATTGGCATGGGTGCGATGGGCTTGCGAGAGTTGGCAAGGCGTTATTTGCAAGTTAAAAACCAATCTTCTAGTCAAACTGAGATTGAACACACCAAGCAGGAACTTGCTCAAGTCAAAGAGCAAATGGCGGCTTTGATGGCTCAGTTGTCGGAAAAGAAGGTTGGGAGGCCAAAAAAAGAGGAATAAATGTCATCAACGATGCTACAGCTAGTCACCCAAGTTACCAATGAATTGGGTGTATCCACGCCAACTACTGTGGCATCGAATACGAACCAAGATGTAATTCAAATCTTGGCGTTGATGAACGCTGCCGGCTATGAGTTTTTGCGAAAGCATGACTGGCGAGAATTAACCAAACAACACACATTCACCACCGTCTTTAGCGTAACGACTGGTGATGTGGTTGAAAACACATACACAATTACCGGCATCCCATCGACTGCTGGGCTTGATACAACGTATCAGGTTGTGGGCAATGGCATCTCAAATGCGGCTTACATTGAATCAGTTGACTCAGCTACGCAAGTAACGATCAACTTACCCGCTACAGGGACGTATACAGGCACTTCAATCACTTTTGAAAAGGTCAAGTACGATCTACCCTCAGATTACGAATCAACCGTTCCTAGAACCCATTGGGATAAATCAAAACATTGGGAAATGCTTGGGCCTGAAAGCCCACAGCAATGGGAATGGTTGTTGTCTGGATTTATCGCTACTGGCCCACGCATCCGTTGGCGCTTGTTAGGTAAATACTTTCAGATTTGGCCTGGCGTTTCGACTAACGAGTTGTTAGGTTACGAATATCGGTCAAAGGGTTGGGCATTATCGTCAACTGATGTTGTAAAGAATTCATTTACTGCCGACACAGATACTTGCATTTACCCAGATCGCCTGATGGTATTGGCTACAAAGCTCAAGTATTTTGAGGCTAAAGGCTTTGATACTACGGCGATGTATCGCAACTATATAGAGGAGTTTGAGATTGTTCGGGCGCAGGATATGTCAGCGGCTAACTTGTCGTTTGCACCACGCCCAGGCACAGTCTTGATCGGCTACGACAACATTCCTGACACCGGCTACGGGACAAACTAATGGCAAGCCGACTTGTTCAAGGTACGGCGGCACGGGTTCAGTCATTACCAGCGCCTATAGGTGGTTGGAACGTGCGGGATTCCATTGCAAACATGGATACGCTCGATGCCGTTCAATTAACCAATTTGTTCCCCACAGTTAACAATGTGGTGTTGCGTGGTGGATACACTAAATACTCCACCGGCATCACGGGTCAAGTTCAGACGTTGATGGGTTATTCAAGCGGTGCAACGGACGAATTGTTTGCAATTGCAGGAACGTCGATTTACGACTGTACTGCTGGCGGTGCGGTTGGCGCAGCGGTTAAGACGGGCTTGAGTAACGCAAAGTGGGAATACACCAACGTCACAACGCCTGCCGGCGGCTACTTGTATTTGGTCAATGGTGTAGATGCGCCGTTACTATATAACGGGTCAAATTGGACAAATCCAACTATTACTGGCGTAACGGCAAGCAGTTTAAGCAACATTGCTATTTTCAAAAACCAAGTCTGGTTTACGCAAAACAATTCGCTTAAAGCATATTATTTGCCAACTTTGAGCATTGCCGGCGCAGCTAACGCAATTGACATGAGTTCGGTTGCCCAACTTGGTGGGTTCTTGGTTGCCGTGGGAACGTGGACAATTGATGCAGGCTACGGAGTAGACGATAACCTAGTGTTTATAACGTCCAATGGCGAAATTATTGTGTGGGCGGGTACTGATCCCTCAGATTCTACAAAGTGGGCGCTAATAGGCGTTTGGAGGGTTGGCAAGCCCGTTGGCAAGCGATGCCTACTAAAGTACGGCGGCGATATGTTGATGCTGACTTACAACGGTCTGTATCCACTTGCTGCAAGCCTGCAATCATCCAGACTTGATCCCCGTGTTGCTCTGTCAGACAAGATACAAGGCGCATTTACTGCTGCAACGCAATCTTATGGCAGTAACTTTGGGTGGGACATTATTTTTGACCCACAACACAATGCTTTGACGGTCAATGTGCCAGTTGCTGAAGGCCAACAACAGCAATATGTGATGAATAACATTACTAAAGCCTGGTGCAACTTTACAGGTCAGTACGCTAATTGTTGGGCAATCTTTGACAACGAGCCGTACTGGGGTGGCAATGGATTTGTTGCCCATGCGTGGGATGACAATTACGCTGATGATGTAAGCGACATAAACGGCTATGCGTTGCAAGCGTTTAATTACTTTGATGCCCGTGGGTACAAAAAGTATTTCACTAGAGCTAGACCGTCGATATTTACTAACGGCACACCGTCAATTTTCATTGGTTTAAACATGGATTTTGACTTGGCAGACACGACTGCGGCGTTAAGTTTTAGCCCACAAGTATCTGCTAAATGGGACGTTGCTTTGTGGGACGTAGACTACTGGGCTACAGATACGGTCATCACAAACAATTGGCAAGGCGTAACTGGAATCGGATATTGCGCTGCAACACAGTTTAAATCTGCATCTCAAGGAACGACAATTCTATGGGCATCAACGGACATTGTTTACCAACAAGGTTGGGGTGGCATATAACCCAAGGCGTTGATGTAGGCCATTGGGTTGCTGAACGAGTACAGGGTAAATATTTTGCAGATGGGTCGCAAGCAATTGGGTTAGAGCGTGACGGTCAAATTATTGCAGGCGTGATTTACGAGAATTGGAATAAAGCCTCGATTGTGTGCCACATAGCGATTGATGGACGCATTACAAAAGGGTATTTAAAAGCGATATTTAGCTACCCTTTTGAGTTTTGTAAGGTAAAAAAGATTATTGTGCCGGTGAGCAGTACCCATGCAAAAAGCCTAAAATTAGTTACCAAGATGGGTTTTGTTGAAGAAGCAAGGGTAAAAGATGCAGCACCGGATGGCGATATTATATTTTTGACATTGGCGCAAGAAAAGTGCCGGTTTCTAGGGGTAGAAAATGGGTAAGTCAGCATCAGCACCGCCAACACCAGATTATGTTGGCGCAGCCAAGCAGCAGGGTATTGATAACCTGACAGCGGCTAGGCAGTCAAATATTATGTCAAACCCAAATATGTACACGCCATTTGGGAATCAAACTGTCACTTATTCAAACCCAACGTTTGACCAAGCCTCGTATGATGCGGCGTTAGCTAAATACAACGCTGGCAATGTAGACCGTAATCAATACATGAGGGCAGGCAGTCCTGAAGGCGATACGGTGACTGGCGCTAGTTATTTTGACCAAGCTGGTTACGATGCTGCGCAAGCAAAACGAGGTGCTGCGCCAACCCGTGAAGGGTTTATGACCGGAGGCGGTCAACCAACAGTTACTCAAACACTAACCCCACAAGCTCAACTTACCCTAGATGCACAGCAACGGGTACAAACTGCACTAGCAAACCTTGGTGAAAGAGGTATTTCTAATGCTTACGCTACGCTTTCACAACCTTTTACTCCAACATCAGTTGATATTAAAAAAGATTTTAGCGGTTATCAAGCAGCGCCATTGGCTGACCAGTATGGATTAGCGCAAGCAAAAACCGCTGCTGACACATATGGTTTGGCACAACGACAGATTGATACAAGCAACTTGACTCAAATGCCTACTAATGCAGGCATCAATGCTCAACAAGCAATTTTGTCACGACTTGATCCAACCATTCAGGCTGGCGATGTATCTTTTAAGCAAGCACTAGCAAATCAAGGTTTAGCGCCTGGCACAGCTGCCTACGATGCGGCATATAGAAACCGTCAAATGGGCATTAATGACTTGTATAGCCAAGCTGCCCTACAAGGTATCAACATTGACATGGCGGCTCGTCAACAAGGATTGAACGAGCAATTGTCGCAGGCAGGCTTGTACAACACCGCAGTTGGTCAAAACTTTGGGCAAGGCGTAACTGCCGATCAATTGGCAAATGCTGCTGTTGGTCAAAACTTTGGTCAAGGTATTACCGCACAAGGTCAACAGTACAACCAAGCACTAGCAAAAGCCCAGTTTCAAAATACCGCACAGCAACAACAATTGGCTCAAGATTTGGCATTACGACAACAGCCAATTAATGAAGTCATTGGATTAATGGGCGGTTCACAGATTCAATTGCCTCAGTTCCAAGGGTATCAAGGCATGAGCGTTGCACCATCACCTACTTTTGCGGGTACGCAAGCGCAAGGACAAGCTGATATGTCACGGTACGGTATTGCACAGTCAGGCGCTAATGCAGGTATTCAAGGAATTGCGTCTTTGGGCGGCATGGCGGCGATGTATTTCTAATGCTTGGATTAGCGTTTTCAGGCGGGAAGGATTCTTTAGCGTGTTGGTATTTGTACCGTGAAAAGAATCCCATTGTATTTTGGGCAAATACTGGCAAGGCTTACCCCGAAACGATGGAAATCATCAAACAGGTCAAAGCAGAGGCGGTTGAGTTTATTGAAGTTAAGTCAGATCAAGAGCAGCAGATTAAGTTTTACGGCTATCCAAGCGACATTGTGCCGATTGACCATAGCCTTGAAGGTATGCAGTTTGCAGGCGATAAACCAGTACGGGTGCAGAGTTATTTAAATTGCTGTTGGGCAAATGTTGGGCAACCTCTTACAGAGGCAATTGCAAAACGTGGGATTACGCACTTGATTCGTGGGCAAAGGCTTGATGAAAGCCACAAATCCACGGCTCGGCACGGATCGGTGGTGAATGGTGTGACGTACATTCAACCGATAGAAACATGGACTAAAGAGCAAGTTTTGGCGTTTTTACGGACTCAATGCCAGCTACCAGAACATTATGCAATCGACCATTCAAGCCTTGATTGTTACGATTGCACAGCGTATTTGGCACACTCAACTGATCGAGTGGCATGGATGAAAGAAAAACACCCAAATTTGCATGAAAAATATAAAATAAACATGGCGGCACTAAAGTCTGCCTTGTTGCCTACTTTAGAGTTATTAAGGGATTGCGATGCTTAACCAATACGTCAACATGACTCCGCAGCAGAAAATGGCTCAAATGCTGCAACAGCAAAGCCAGCCTACACAGTTGCAGGGTGATATGCAACAACAGATGCCGCAAGCTCAGAATCCTATGGCTGGCGCACAGAACGCCATGAGTATGTATGGGCAAATGCAAAAACAGAATCAAATGCAAGATTACAAAGATTACATGGCTAGACTTAAACTTGGTCAAGCGCAAACTGGCGGTATGTTTGACCGTGGTAACGCTGTCGGCCCAGATGTAACTGCTAACAATTACACGGGGTAAGTCATGGCAACTATGTTCCCAAATATACCGACTGCTCAAACTTATAGAGCGCCAGGGCCGTATGACGAGGATTACCGTTCTATTGCTCGGCGTGAACAATTGGCTCAAATTTTGCAACAACAAGCCTTGCAGCCAATTGAAGCGGGAAGCTATCAAGGTATTCAAGCGCCCATTTCGCCTTTATCGGGAATTGCTAAAGTCTTGCAAGGTTATTTTGCGGGTCAGCAAATGGATAGCGCAGATCAGGCTCGGCAAGATTTGCTATATAAATCTGAAAATGCTGATCGTGCTTTAGTCGGATTGCCACCTGTCGAAAGAGCAAAACCACAGCAATTAGCTCAAGCATTACAGCAACCAGTATCCACAACATATGGTGAGGGTGCGCCACCGACAGGTATGCCATTAACAAGTGTGCCGCAACCTCAAGTTATGCCAGTTGCTCAATCATTCCCAATTGGGCCATCTGGCGCTTATCAAAACTTGCCACCAAACCAAGAAATTGATGCAGTGCCGCAAGCAGCGCCAGTTCAAGGTATGCCAACGCAAGGCGTACCGACTCAAGGTGTAGCGCCGAAAGGTCAATTCACGCCACCAGGCGGCGGCTCTGCATTGCCATCTGTTACGGGTGATCCTGTAAAAGATTTGGCATTGCTTAAACAATTTAGAGGCGATACAGCTGCATACGTTAAATTTGCTTATGAACAAAATAAACCACAAGTGGTGGCTAAAGGTGGATCATTATTTACCAATCAAGGAAAATTGATTGTTGGTACGCCTGATGAAAGCGGCAATGTAACGGTTCAACTTCCTGATGGCACTTTCCGTAGGGAAAAAGTTGCTGGCGCAGCCGAACTGACACGAGGTGAAGCGTTTACAAAAGAATATGCAACTAAAGGCGCACAAGCTACAGTAGAACGGGATACCACGCATTTTAATTTAGCTGAATCTGCACCACAAAACATTGAAAAAGCTAATCGTATTATTGATTTAGTTGAATCTGGCGCATTAACTGGCACGGCAGCAGAAAGAAAATTGCAAATTGCTCGTTTGTTTAACATTACGGGTAATGGGCCAGAAGAAACAATTAAAAAGACTGAGTTGTTAATTTCTGGTCTTGGTCAAAACGTGCTTGATAACATTAAAGCGTCTGGGCTTGGTACTGGACAAGGATTTACCGACTCTGACCGAGAATTTTTAAGAAATGTGGTTGGTGGGTCAATTGAACTTAATGCAAAAACTCTTACTGAATTGGCTAGATTACAAAAATTATCTAATCAACGTAACGTTGAAAAATGGAACAAACGAGTTGGTGAAATTGATCCAAACGTTAGAAAAGACATGGGTTATAAGCCTGTGGAACTTGGCAATACTTACAGTCAAAGCGAAATTCGTGCTGAATTGAAACGCAGAGGATTGACTCAATAATGGCTGAACCATACAACATTGATGAGTTAACACAAGACCCGTTTTTAAGGTTAGTTGTTAAACCTGAATCTGGCGGTCAAAATATTGCCAATGTGCCGTTGCCAGGCGCAACCCCATCGTCAGCATTTGGTTTGTTTCAAATAACAAAACCAACTTTCGATCACATTGTTACAACAAACCCTAATTTACAAGGGCTTTCTTACGATGTATTTCAAAAAGATCCAAAAGCGCAAGTTTCGGTTGCAGAAGCATTAGCTAAATCACATCGAGCTACGTTAGCAAGTCACGGGTTAGAAGATAATCCGACAAATATGTATGGAATGTGGTTTGGTGGATCGGGCGGTGGCCCTGCTCTTTTAAAAGCGGATGAAAATACCCCAATGACCTCAGTATGGGGACAAAACGAAATTGCGTCTAACCCGTGGGTTGGAAAATTAACAGCAGGCGAATTACGCAAAAATTTATCCTCTAAAGTAGGAACGCAATATTCTTCAATGGCAACCGCAACCACATCAGACGTAAATCCAGTAGGAATATCGTCAATGAGTAACGAGCAATTGCTTAAACTTGCAACACCATCTGCGCCTAAAGGATTAGAAGGGTTAAGCAACGAAGAATTGTTAGGCATGGCAAAAGGTCAGCCACCAGCTGCACAAGCGCCACAAGGTTCAATGGGCGCGGGTGACGTTGCGTTTCAAGCCATTACCAATATCCCGTCAAGCGCAGCAAAGTTTGCCGGTGATATTTACCAAGCCGTAACAAACCCTATCGAAACGGCTAAAAGCATTGGTATGTTAGGCGCAGGCGCAATTAAAAATGCGTTACCCAAGTCTGTTACTGATTTCATTACTTCAATTAGCAGAGAACCTGGTCAGATTGACAAAGCCGTGGAAATGGCTAATGCCGTGGGTGGTGAATATGCTAAAAAATACGGTTCTCTTGAAGGGTTTAAGACAGCAATTGCAACCGATCCAGTAGGAACGGCAGCAGATATTTCTATGCTGTTTACTGGCGGCGGCTCTTTAGTTGGTAAATTGCCTGGCATGGTGGGTCGTGCCGGTGAAACTGTTGCTAACGTAGGTCGTTCAATTGATCCTTTAAATATTGCAGTTAAATCCGTTACAAAGCCTTTGCAATTAGCAGAAATGCTTGCTACGCCTGCCGTTGGTTTGGCAACAGGCGCAGGCGCAAAATCCATCCGTGAAGCAGCTAGAGCAGGCGCAGCTGGTGGCGCAAAAGCAGAAGCGTTTTTGGGTCAATTGCGTGGCAATGCGCCAATTGAAAATGTAGTTAACACGGCTAAAGAAGCTGTTGCAGAATTGTACAGAAACAAGTCAGATGCGTACAAATCTGGCATGACTGGCGTAACGCAAAACAGAACATTGCTTGATTTTGCACCAATTGACCAAGCAATTATCAACGCTGAAAAAGTAGGAAGTTTTAACGGTGTTGTTATTCGTGGCAACGCAGCAAGTGCTTTAAAAGAAATTAAAGATAAAGTTGCTGAATTTAAAGCCGGCAATCCTGCTGTATTTAGAACGGTTGAAGGTTTTGACAAGTTAAAACAAGCCATTGGTGATATACAACAAGCGTTGCCGTATGGAACGCCTGCTCGTAAAGTTGCAGACGATTTGTATAACTCTGTAAAAAACGAAATTACAAAGCAAGCGCCTGATTACGCAAAAGTAATGGGCGATTACGAGCAAGCAAGTGCGTTGCTTAAAGACATTGAAGGATCGTTGTCATTAGGCAAGAAAGCCAACATTGATACATCGGTTCGCAAGTTGCAATCAATTTTGCGTAACAATGCAAATACCAATTACGGCAGACGGGTTGATTTAGGTCGGCAATTAGAGGCTACGGGTGTGCCAGGCGCTGACACATTGTTTCCCCAACTAGCCGGTCAAATGCTAAGTTCGCCTACCCCAAGAGGCATTCAAGGTGCTACAAGTGTTTTAGGTGGCGCTACTGCATATGCAACTAATCCAGCGTTGTTACCAGGCCTAGTATTAACTTCGCCACGATTAGTTGGAGAGGCGGCATATTACGGTGGTAAAGCAGGCGGTGCAGCACAACGAGTAGCTGAAGCGTTAAAGTCATACACAGGAAAATCACCAATTGACCCTTATACATTAAGGATGTTGGCAGCTAAATTAGGGCAAATGCAGCCCGAAGAACAGAGGTAATCAATGAGTTATAACGGCAGCGGCACATTTGTCATCAATTCAGCTGGTCAGCCAGTTGTCACAGGAACAGTCATTTCATCAACAGCGTTTAATGCGCTGACCGCTGATTTGGCTACCGGCTTATCGACTGCATTGACCAAAGATGGTCAAACAACACCGACAGCCAATCTTCCCATGGGAACTTTTAAGTTCACAGGATTGAGTGCGGGTTCGGCAGCAACTGACTCTGCAAATATTGCACAAGTGCAAAACTCATTTGGTTCTTTTTTAACCGTAACGGGAACAGACACTATCACAGCAACGGTTAGCCCCTCGTTGACCGCATATGCGTCTGGTCAAATGTTTGCGTTTGTTGCAGCCAATACAAATACAGGTGCGGTGACAATCAACATCAGTTCGCTAGGTGCTAAGTCAATTACGAAAACTGGCAATACCGCATTAGTATCTGGTGATTTAACTGCAAACTACCTGTTTGTCATTGTCTACGATGGTACGCAATTTCAAGTGGTTGGTGTGTCTGCAACAACATTTACAAACTTGACAATTAGCGGCGTTTTAACGCTTTCGGGCGCAGGCGTTCAGTTATCTAGTTCAGGTACTGGCGCATGGAAAATGCCTGTTGGTACAACGGCTCAACGACCAACAGGTGCTGCGGGCCTTATTCGGCAAAATACTACAACTGGTAATCCTGAGTGGTATGACGTTACAACTTCAGGATGGTTGCAATTTTCACAACCCGCTGGTTATACGGTTTCTTATCTTGTTGTAGCGGGTGGTGGTGGTGGCGGCGGTGGTGATAGTGGTCAAGGTGGTGGCGGTGGTGGAGCGGGCGGGAATTCAACGGGTACAGTAAGTCTTGCTTCTGGGATTTCTTACACTATTACCGTTGGCGCTGGAGGGTCAGGAGGGCTTAGTACCCCTACCGATGGCTCTGTTGGAACAAATTCTGCTATTGCAACATTATCAATAACTTCGTTTGGGGGTGGTTTTGGCGCACGAGTAAATAATAATGGTGGTAGTGGTGGAAGTGGCGGTGGTGGCGGTACTGGAGCTAGTTCAGTTCTAGGTGGTGCTGGTACGTCAGGACAAGGCAACGTGGGTGGTGCAAATAATGGTAGTACGCCGTTTAGAGGTGGTGGTGGCGGCGGTGCAGGTGCAGCAGGCACGGCAGGCGGCAGCGTAGGTAATAGCACAGGCGGCGATGGTCTTTCAAATTCTATCTCTGGTTCGGCTGTAACGTATGCTGGCGGTGGTGGTGGCGGCTCTCATGCGTTGTCAACAGCATCAGCGTCGGGTGGTTCAGGTGGCGGCGGGGCTTCAGCAAGTCAATCAAGTCAAACAGGAACGGCAGGAACTGGAAATACTGGCGGCGGTGGTGGTGGTGGTGCAAACGTAGGTGCAGGCGGCGCAGGAGGTTCAGGTATTGTCATTATTTCGTATGTAGGATCGCAGCGTGGCACGGGCGGCACAGTTACATCAAGCGGTGGCAGCACTATTCACACATTTACATCGTCTGGCACATATACCGCATAAGGATCATCATGGGACATTTTGCAAAAATAGTAGATGGTAAGGTTACACAAGTAATTGTTGCTGAACCTGAGTTTTTTGACACGTTTGTGGACTCAAGCCCTGGCACATGGTTGCAGACTTCATACAACACGATTGGCAATAAACACTTAAAAGGCGGCACACCTTTGCGTGGTAATTACGCAGGCATTGGTTATACTTATGATGCTGAAAAAGATGTGTTTATTTCGCCGCAACCTTTTCCTAGTTGGATATTAAGTGCCGATTATTTGTGGGAATCGCCTGTGCCTTATCCTTTGACAGGTGGCCCGTACAATTGGGACGAAACTACACAATCTTGGGTAGAGGTTGTTTAACTTTATTGCTATATTGTTTCTTTTGCCATTGATACTGCTATGCAGCGTTTGGCTAATACCGTGGGCAATTTTTGCAATATTCAAGGGCAAATAATGGATTGGCAAAATCTTATCAACATAGGTGCTGGCGCTGGTTTAGGCGTTGTGGGTTGGTTCGCTCGCCAGTTGTGGGATTCCGTCAAAGAATTGAAATCTGACATTGCTGACTTAAAACTTCATGTGAGCGATGCTTACGTCAAAAAGTCAGAAATGGAAACGCTTAAAACTGAAATGGATAAGCGTTTTGATCGAGTTGAAATGTTGCTTGATAAACTTGAATCTAAGGTAGACAAATGATTGATTACCTAAAAGCAGAATGGCAAGCCTTTACAGCGTGGCTGTGGCGCATGGTGGCTAAGTTCTAATGGATAGGTGGAAGAATCGACGCAGAATGGCATGGTTGTCTATGCTTGCTGGGTTGATCTTTCCCTTGCTTATCTTAGTGTCTGAATCCCCTACTCTTGGCACTATAGCTATGCCGTTTTATATCTTTGTCAGCGCCGTTGTAGGCTCTTATATGGGCTTTGCAACGATGGATGATAACTGGCGCAAATAATGTTCCCATTATTCCCAAGTGCTTTGTGGATGAAAATTGGTGCAATTCTTGCGCTATGTGCGCTAATGTACTTTTTGGGGTGGAACAATGAACACAAGAAATTCGTTGCTTTTCAGGCTGAGATTGCTGCATTGGGTAAAGCACAGGAAACCATTAACGCTGCAAAGGTGAAAGAGCATGAAACTATATCGGCTTCAATCTCAAATCAATATGAAGCTCGTCTGTCTGCTGTTCATAATTATTACGCTGACAGGGTGCAGCCAAATCCCAGTAGCGGTAACTTGCCCACCATTCCCAAGCCCACCAGTTGCCCTAATGCAGCCCCCACCAACACAGAATTTATTAGACAATGCGCTGAAACGACCTTGATGTTGACCGAATTACAAAACTGGGTGCGAAGTATCAAATGACTGTTGCTGACCGTATAACCATAATTTGTTGCGTGTCCCTCGCTGTTGTATTGCTGTCAACGGTGGTTGTGGTCTTAATTGGATTGTTCGACCCGTTAGTTGATAACGCTGAGATTTTTAAATTGATTAATCCAGCCTTTAACATGATTGTTGGGGCTTTTGTTGGCACTATAGCCGGTATAAAAATAGGAAAAGACGATGCAAAGTAATTGGGACAATTCTTTTAAATTGATGCTGAAGTCAGAAGGCGGGTTTGTAAACCATCCAAGTGATCCAGGCGGCATGACAAACCTTGGCGTGACCAAAGCAACTTGGGAGAACTGGGTGGGCCGTGAGTCAGACGAGGCTGAAATGCGGCTTACACCGGAAAAGGTCGAGCCTCTGTACAAAAAGAAGTATTGGGACGCTGTGCGTGGTGACGAGCTGCCGATGGGTCTTGATTACCTAATGTTTGATTTTGCCGTTAATGCCGGCTCAGGCAGAGCGATTAAGACGCTGCAAACCGCAGTTGGTGTAACGCCAGATGGTGGGTTCGGCCCGATGACAATGGCAGCTGTGCAAGCCGTTGACCCTGTTGAACTAATCGAGCGATTTAGCCAAGCCAAAGAAGATTTCTATCGGTCTTTGAACACTTTTGCAACGTTTGGCAAAGGATGGCTAAATCGAGTCGCTGACGTTAAGGTGAAGGCTTCGTCGATGTTGGCTTAAATTGCCTGTCGCAGTACACGCAAAGCCCGTCACGCAGCGTTGTACAGACTTGACCGCAGCCATCACAAACAAACTCTTTGGGATAATTTGTTGGGCGTGACCAACGTATCCAAAGGGCTGTGGCAACCAATCCAGCAGCGGCAGCGTAAAACACAAACATCCAGTCCCATAGCGTCATCACCAGCCTCCCACACCCATGAGTACCGTTTGCTCTCGTTCGGCTCTCTGAGCGGCTATACGCATGGCTGGCGATAACCTGTAAGCCGGTCTGTCAAACCTGTCAATCTTCTTGTCAATGTGAGTTAGGTATTTCTCAAGTAATGCACGTTCGCTAGTTGGTGCTAATTGACCAAGTTCTGATGAACACATGGTTAGCGTCATTTCACGGCTATCGGAAACCAAGCCTTTAGAGCGTAGCTTGTCGGCAGCGGCAACGTACAGGTTAGTTAGTTTCATTTCAATCCTTTTGATATATCGACCAATTCACGGCGCAACCTGTCAGCTGCCTCTACATATTCCAGTATTCCCTCAGATAACACTCTGTTGGATTCTTGCAACTGGCGTATTAAATTTGCTGCCTCAGTTTGCTCTTGATGCGTCATAAAAAACCCGTTTTCCAAGTTTCTCAGTATTTGTTTCGGGCTAAGTGGGTTCATTCGTGTGTCCTGTCTAGAGCATAGAGGGCAGTATACAAATGCGGATGCGTTGTGTCGTTAATCAACACACCTTTGTCACCAATGTAGCCTGTAGGCTTTAATTTAGTTAGATTGTCGGCAGCCTGGCGAAAGGCACATGGGTTGTATTCAGCGTTGCAGCGACCACCACAAGCCTCTTTAAACAGATGGATATAGTCGGCCTTGTTCATAAGCGCAGTCCAAACGGGTTATGAGCGTGTTTAACAACTAGGTTTTCGTAATTATCTGAAGATTCTGTAGCAGTCGGTGCTTGTCGAATCGTGACATAAACACAAGGTGAGCCACGCCTACCATCCCCACGTTTCTCGATCTTGTTGTTGCGCTGAAGTTTGGCAAGTTGAGTGTAGATGCTGATCTTTTCAAGGCCACAGTAATCAGCAATATCAACTGTTGTTTTAGGCTCGATGCAATACCGCAATATCTTTTGTTCTGTTGACATATGTTCTCCATAAAAGCATCACATTAAGCCATCTAAACACGATGCACAAGAGGTATTTATCTTAGTAATTACCCGTACTTTTATTATTTGGACAATAGTATTCCCAAGGGTGGATAGCGTGTAGTTTCCCTACGCAGTCCAACTCGATCCATATTGTTTTATAACCGAACAATACCAATCCTACCGGAGTTAATGTTCAATCGAGTTAGAGTCTTGTCCCACCGTGTTCTCTAATCTTGTGTAGTCCCCATTTAAGGCTACGTGGCTTGCAGTCGGGTGTAGACCAGCCAATCTTTCTTGAGTACCGGCGATTTAACCGTATTAGATAACGCTCTCTGACGGTTATCAAAAGACAAATAAAAAAGCCGTTTAAATCTGTATCCTGGTGGAAGAATTCACTATCGTTTTCAAGGCGCAAGTGAATCAGGCTACAGACTTAAACGGCTTTCGTTATCTTCCACGACAACAATTCAATTCTGCCACCGTCTTTCCGATGTGTCAAGCCCTGAAGCTAGGCTAGTGAAACACGACCCTTATCATTGTTTGTTTCATGCTTGCTAAAGGCTTAATCAGTCTAATGCAACTCAGGCCATATTTGTTGCCAGTTGGGGATTTCTTTTCTTGACCACTTACCGTTTGATTTCTTTTCAAGCTCGGCAGCCAGCAACACTAACTTGTCACCAGGCAAACCATTGTTGCGCCATTGCGATACAGCTGGCGGACTGACACGGCAGAGCTTGGCTACAGCAAATGTGCCACCTAATGTTTGGATGATTTCTGTTGTATTCATGTAGCAATCTTAACAGATGAGGTTTTGTATGTGTTGACTTATCTGTTTAGATACCTTAATATCTATTTACTGACATACCCGTCAGGACAACATACAGGTGCATAAATGAAAGAACTAGCAAAAGCATTAGTCACGGCTCAGGCAGCAATGTCACACGCAGCCAAAGATAGTAAAAACCCACACTTTAAATCTGCATACTCAAGTCTGGCATCAGTCATTGACGCTGTGCGGCCTGCTCTGTCCGCTAACGGTTTAGCCTTTGTGCAGATGTTGCATACAGCAGACGGTGGCGTAGCAGTCGAAACAGTTCTTATCCATGAATCAGGTGAGCAGCTGTCTTGTGGCACGTTGTTTATTCCTGCAAGCAAACAAGATGCACAAGGTTACGGTTCAGCGATTTCGTATGCAAAACGCTACAGTTTGCAAAGTGCGCTTGGCATTGCGTCTGAGGATGACGATGGCAACTCAGCAGTTAAATCAGCGCCCCCAAAGGTTGAGAAACCCAAAGGCATAGATATGGATGCAACTGTTGACCAAATGGCGGCAGCGGTCAGTTATGAAAGCCTGAAGGACATATTTAGACTGGCTTGGACTCAATGCCTGAAAGAACAACAACCCGTCTTGAAAGCAATGTATGACGGTATTAAAGCAAACTGGGAGAACCAGTAATGCTTATAAAAACAAAGCAATGCAATGTTTGTAAAGAAACAAAATTACTTATTTTGTTTAATAAAGATATAACTAACAAAGATAATTTAGCTTATCGCTGTAAACAATGTGAGTCTATTAAGAAAAAGTTATATTATGAAAAAAATAAAAAACAACGTGCAGATGCTTACAAAAATTGGATTTTAAAAAATAAAGCAAATGGCGTTAATTATCAAAAAAAATATAGACAAGGCATCCCAAATGCTTATGTGCTTGGGTTGTTAACAAACGATTCAACTTTAAAAGTTTCTGACATACCCAAAGAACTTGTTGTTGCAAAAAAAATTCAATTGCAAATACAAAAATACATAAAGGTACAAAATGAAAAATGTTAATGAACTCAGAAAAAATTTATCAGAAATATTTGAACAATTGCAAAACAAATCAATTTCTACAAGTGAAGCAGCAGAATTGGCAAATTTGGCTGGAAAAATGATTTCAAGCGCAAAAGTTCAAATTGAATATTACGCACTTCGGAAAGAATTGCCTGTGATAAATTTTTTAACATCTGAGGATAAATAATGGCAAACGATCTTAACCGCTGCGAGTTTATTGGGCGCTTGGGCAAAGACCCTGAAGTACGTTACACCGCTGACTCTAATGCAATCTGTAATTTCTCAATTGCGGTAGGTTATAAGACCGCAACCAAAGAAACGACAGAATGGGTCAGGATCACGGCGTTTGGTAAGTTGGCAGGAATATGTGCCGATTACCTAAAGAAAGGCTCTCAGGTCTTTGTAGCGGGTCGTATGACTACTCGCAAGTGGCAGAACAAAGATGGCGTGGATCAATACACAACTGAGGTGGTTGCTGACCAAATGCAGATGCTTGGTGGTCGGCCTGCGGAGGATGCACCAGTTGCTGCGCCTGCCAAACCAAAATCTGACGCTTACAGGTCAATCAAAGAGGGAATTGTTGTGCCTCTTGATGAAATGATCGACGATGTGCCGTTCTGATGACTCAGACAGAAGAGGCAATACTTATTTCTTGGCGGTTGCAGCAATGGTACGAAGGCATGGTCTTAGACGCTAGGGCCATGCAAGACCTACAAGATGCAATCGAGATGCTTAAACAACTAGCTAAACAGGTACAAAAATGATTATTAAATCAGCAGACTCAGAATCAGGCCATTGGTACGCAGCTGACGGTTCACCAGCCTACCGAATCATTGGCAAGAACGGCAAAGAACGCAATACAACGGTTCGTGACGCAAGAGAACGGGGATTAGTACCGTCGGTAACTACCATTCTTGGAATTATTGCCAAACCTGGGCTTAACACTTGGCTGCAACAACAAGTTTTACTGGCGGCGCTGACGTTGCCACGCATTGCTGGCGAAACCGAGGAAAACTGGCTTGAACGGGTTATGTCCGATTCTAAGTCAACAGGCCGTGACGCTATGGATCGTGGCACACAGATGCACGGCGTATTAGAACGGTTTTACAGCGGCGAACGTGACGATTACCCACGCTATGTTGACCAGGTTGATGCGTCAATCAGAATCCACTTTGGGCAAGATCATACTTGGGAGGCAGAGCGATCTTTTGCTTACGAAGGGTTTGGCGGCAAGGTGGATTTAATTGCTGAAAACATCGTGATTGACTTTAAGAGCAAGGACACGCTCGACAAAGTTGAACCGTACCACGAGCAGATCATGCAACTGGCTGCTTATCGTCACGGTCTTGGCAAACCGACCGCTAGGTGCGCTAACGTTTACTTCACGGTAAATGGTGACGTAAGGCTAATTGAACACTCAGAGGATGATCTTGCAGCGGCGTGGGACTGTTTTCAGTATTTACTAGCGTTCTATAAGCGTAAAAACAACCTATAATAAATTGCGGGGAAAGCCGTGTCCCTCCACGCTCCTTGTTCAGCGAGTACCCGCACCTTAACAAAATTACAACACTTAGGGTTTGTCCCTATAAATAACGCTTGCATTGATTGTTTAGATAGCTTAATATTTAGTCATGCAGTAAGGTTTATTAGATTTAACGGGAAACCACCGCCGAGAAGTAGTTCTCCGTTCTCATTGGGGTAGAAAAGGGTCACGGTAGTATGCGAGTCAGCCCTCTAACAAGTTAAGCGTTTTACCTTATTGCACCATTAACCACGATAAAAGGTACATAAAATGAACAAACTTATTCAAGCATTTAAAGCAGACCCATCTGACAAGAACCGTGCAAAGTTAGCGGCATATTTGCAAAAACACATGATGGCGATTTGCATGGCAAGCCCAGACGAGCAGCAATTCTTGAAAGCTAACGGATTCAAGGGGTAAGCTATGAAATACTCATATATCCAATTAACAGACGAAGGCAAGCGCCAGCTGATGCGTGAACTTAGCCGTGAGCTGACCGACAAAAAGATTGCAGAGCTTATGGATCAATTTGCCGATGGCGTAAAAACAGACAGTAACGGCGAACCGTACATCAAGATTAATGCTGATGACGTATTGTGCTGCGCTGTGCCAATGTACACCCATTTCATTGACATTAACCATATTGAAAAAGTTACAGCTAACGAGGAGGATGGCAGCGATGAATAAGCGTAACTGGCCTTTCTTGACAAACTTAGGCGATCCTAACTGGACGGGTCGCACTACTCGCACAATGCGTAACCAAACACGCTACAGCCGAGCTGACGAACGCATACCACCGATTGCTTGGGTTGTTGGCTTGCTTATGCTTGCAATGGTGTTTGTTTTCTTTCCACTATTATCGGTGTTAATGACATGAGCGATTACAACCACGCAATCATATCAACAATCAATACTTTGAGCGTTGATATTGAGGCACTAAATCATGCTCAACAAGTGTTAATGGAAATTAAAAAAGCATCACCAGGAGTTCACGACAAAATAATTGATGAATGCCTCGAAGTGGTTAGATCAGCGTTGACCGAGCCTTATATTGATCTAAGTATATTTTTAATGGCGGCAAATAATGATTGATTCTCAACATTTTAAAGAGTATCTAAAAGCGTTTGCTGACACTAGTTTGCAAATTTACGAACAAGCGCCAAGCAAAGTTTCAATTGGTGCTACAAAATGGGATAAAAAGTATAGAGTTGGCGTGACTGTAAATACTGAGTTTGAGGCCAAAGAGGTTGCCAATCTGATTGAGGCAGCACCGTTTTTGTATGCGGCGTTGGTCGATCTGCCGCAAGGTTTGGGAACAACTGAAACCGAACTGAACGCTTGGATTTGTCAGGCGCAATATGCTATGGACAAAGCAAGGGGAGCAAAATGAACGAACGATTAAAAGAATTGGCAGCAAAAGCAGGGTTTAATTTATCTGTAGATTATCACTGCGACGAACACGAACTTGAACAATTTGCCAATTTTGTTGCGGCTGATGAGCGTGAAGCTTGCGCTCGGTTGTGTGAGTCAATGGGCGTACACCCTGCGTTAAATGTTTGGGGTGGTGGTCCTGAATGGTATCAACGTCAGAAAAAATGCGCTACTGCAATCAGGGCAAGGGGTGAGAAATGAGTCAAGTCGCTCGTAACACCGACCCCGCTACTAGTTGGGCTGCTGCTGACTCTGCAAAGGCTTTAGCGGCTCAACACGCCAC
>Ga0208975_1000406_pt1 | contig 21362 bp, 38 predicted proteins | sample GreLakmeER78MSRF_FD_187700 | JGI IMG/M metagenome (GOLD analysis project Ga0208975, IMG submission 187700) | Freshwater lentic microbial communities from great Laurentian Lakes, MI, USA - Great Lakes metaG ER78MSRF (SPAdes) | ecosystem: Environmental > Aquatic > Freshwater > Lake | place: Great... | reverse complement strand
TCATTGCTGGTAACCACGATTGGGGGTTTCAAGAAAATCCTGTAATGTGTAAAGAGCAGTTGGATTTTTACAACAAGGTAACTTATCTTCAGGACAACCTTGAGGTTATTGGTGAGGATTATGAAACTCCGGTAAAGGTTTATGGGTCTCCTTGGCAACCTGAGTTCTATAATTGGGCATTCAATCTCCCAAGAATGGGTAAGGAGTTAGAGGTTAAGTGGAACGACATCCCTATGAATACCGACATCTTGGTAACTCACGGACCGGCTTGGGGACACTTAGATACCGTTACCGGACAAGGGGTTCCGTTGGGTTGTGAACTTTTGGCGGAACGAATCAAAGTTGTAAAACCTAAGATTCACGTTTGTGGACACATTCACACCGGTTACGGTTACAAGTTTGTGGATGGAACTCATTATTTTAACGCATCGGTTTTGAATGAAAAATACACCTTCACTCAAAAACCAATGACTGTGGAATGGAATCCTGAAACTAACGAATTAGAATTTGTTGATTAAAAGGTGGGGTAATACCCACCTTTTGAGTATTTATTGTTGATGAAAGAAGATTTATCAAACTATCCCGAAAAATTTGTTTATAGGATTGCAAAATCTCTCAAGGCAGATGGTTTTGATTTTAAACCATACTATGACCATCACTTTCAAGACAATCTTCCAATTGTAGAAGAGGCTTCATCACTTTACGGTATTGATATTCCTGAAGATTTTTTTGTTGAGTTGTATAGACTAAATGGGGAGGAAAGTATGTTTGAAAAAGGATACGACATTAATAATTTGAGATACCCCACATTAGAAAAATTCTATATCACAATTGGTGTTTCTCATGATGTGGTTATCACCAGAGAATATAAAGTACCTACCAAAAGTTTTTATAGTAAACAAAGACTTGAAAAGTATTGGCAGTTTTTGATTGATAATGAATTATATGGTGATTTAATCGTAAATGCGCAAGGTGAACCTAAGACTTATTATTCAGATGAAGATTTTAACGAAGTATATCTTAGTACAGTTAAAGAAATTGGAATTGACGAATCTGTCCAAAAAAGAAAAACGAAGCTTGAATCCCTGAATAGAGACCAATTGCTTCGTTTAAGAGGGTTGATTGATGAACAACTTAAGAGATAATCTCTCTTACATTACTTCTTCTTCTTTCGCTGAGTTTTTGTTTTTGTTGTTAACCCATTTGTCAATCGATGCAATACCAAAAGAACCTAATGTGATTACCAAGAATCCGTCAAAGATGAATTCGTTAATTAATAGTTCTTTACCCATGTAACCTGTTACCAAGTCAACCAAAAGTGAAAGAACCATCATTGTAAATGATAAAAACCCAACGACAGATTTTTCATTAATTGTGTTGTTGTCGTCAAATAGTTGTTTAAAAAAATTTTTCATAATGATTAGTGTTTGATAATAAATATCCAACTAATCGGGTATGACCTTTAAAACCATATCAATATACTTTTTAATCGTACGCCTAAGGATTGAATTATCAATAGAGGGAAAATCTTCAGAAATTAAATAATAGATACGATTTACCAAGTTCTTTTTATTGTCTTCAACATGATATAATTTATCATCGATAAACATTTGTGTAAACGGTTTTTCCATCCAATCAAGTTTAATTGACCTTACAGGAAAACGTCTCTTCATATATTTTAATACCTCGTCTGAAGTATTTTCAAAATATTTTGATAAAATTTCTTCTCTTTCGCTTTCAGAAATAAACATACAGATAAATATAATGCAAACATAGTTCAATTATGGCTGCAGTAAAATCAAAAACCAAATCATCAAACACCTCTTTGTTCAGGGAAAAATCAAAAGTATCTAGACCTGGTGTTCACGCTAAAACTAAGACTTCAAAATCAAAAAATTCCAAGAACTATAAGAAACGTTATAGAGGTCAAGGTTAATTGATTTATTAAAGTTTTAACTTAATTTTTGGATATGAACTCCAAGGGAAAAAACTATGCCCATTTGTTAGAGAAAATCTTAAATAAAGTTAGGAAAGAACATTTGGAGTCATTTTATGGTGAAGGTACAAAAATTAAGATACGAAGTATCAATTTTTCACACACAAAGAAAGAATGTATCGTAGATGCGGTTATCATACTTGGTCCAATCATCTGTGAGGACGTTTTAGAGGACGTTATTTTACATTATGAGATACTTGATGTAGCCGAACTATACTTAGACGGTTATAAGGTCGGAATTCAAGTAAAATTTGATGTTTAAGACTGTTTCATGAACCTTTGTAAAAGGTCATTGTTTTCTTTCTGTAAAAATTCAACACGAACCGACAGTGCGGACACTTTTTCTGTTAAAGCCAAGATAGTTTCTCTCATTTTGTCTTTTTCTTCAGAACTTTCTTTTAATAACACCTCCAACTTGGCAATTCTTTCTCTACAATCTTGTTTTACGAAATTATCATCGTCTCTTTTGACCTCAGCTCTCTTTTCGTAGTATTTCCAAGCACTGGTTGACCCCAAAATTGTGATTAGTGTAATTATAACTGTCCAAACTGAATCCGTACCCATGTAATTTGATTATGTTAATAAATATTCTGTTTTTAGAATGAAAACAATTTAGAATTATTTTTTCACAATTAACACTTTAGTCCAAGTTGAACTAAGTATTAATACTAGAATATAATATAATAATATATTATATTAATATAGTAATTTTAATTAATTCTAATACTAATTCTAGGGAATTTTTTTCCAAACGTTATCGGAGTTCAGTCTTACTGAGATGATGTGTTCCATGGACCATTCGTTTGGTTTAATCATGGATAAAAACTCTCGTCCATCCCTTCCCCTGTAAATGTGATAGGTTTGTCCAATCTTTGGTTCAAAATTATACTTACAATTGTAAATCCTATCGTTAAGCTCAATCGTATCCTTCAGTATTTGAGCCTCCTCTAACAAGTCTTCCCATTTACCCCCAAAATAATCGTTCGCTTTTATGACACCGTACCGTTTAAAGGCGGTCAAGTCTACAGGCTCTATTTTAGGTGATGAAAGTGATGTGGGATACTCATAAAGAGATAACGGTTTTTCTGACATTCCCAAAATATAGAGCAAAAAAAGGGGGAGTAATTACTCCCCTCCTTTGATTATGGTTATACCATGTTTTAAAAACTCTTTAGCTCGTGGGTCCAAGTAAGAAAGTGCGTAAACTTTCTCAATATCTTTCACCAACTCTTCTCCGTGTTCGTTCTCTTTGTAAAGCTCGATGATTTTGTCCATCGCCTTGTTACATTGTTTGTTGTTTTCGTCAAAGTAGTTGTATGGTTTAAACTCTTGTAATGTTGTAGACACCTTATGTGCCAAATCAACTCCACCGTCGGTAATCTGTGGGAACAATCTCATGGTCTTTAATACCTCTAACATATCCACCAAACTTTGGACACCACCTTTTCTTAATTTAATACCCTCGATATACTCTTCAGGCTCATCCATACCCATAAGGTCATGAATTGACTTTGTATTTTGAGAATTACAAAACATTTTTTCACCCTGTTGTTCAGGTTGTTCTGATTCTTGCTCATTCAAACGATAAAGAGACATAATTTCTTTAATATCCTCTTCCGTTATTGTAAATCTTTTTCCCATGTCTATAAATACTCACATGTTATGAATAAAATCTACCTTTTCTTTCTCAGAAAGTTCTTTAGAAGTGAAACTAAAGGGGTCATAGCCATAAAAATCAAAAATGTGTCGGTGTTTTCGGTAAATAATCCTGGCATTTTCATAGCACCACACGTCTTTGTATGAATCCGAAACATCGTATTGTTTGTATTCATCAAAATTAATGTTCATTTTATCTAAAAAATCAATTTTTGATAAATCTTCACGGTAGTTATCCAATCGTATACTCTCATCGGGGGTAAATTGGGTAAAATCATATGGATACAGGTAGATGTAACTGTTTATAGTGGTTTTCCAATCCGTCTCTAACAAATGGAAATCATTTGCAATGAGTGGAGTTAACCAACTATTGAATTTTTCACTCAGGTAGTCTTTGGAGTACTTCTTTAAAGCCCAATTAACGTGTGATATATCCTTGTATTTGGACAATATACGTCTATATGGGTTGTCTACCACACAAACCACTTTAAATCCCTCAGGAGGTCTAAAATAAGGTTTATAGTATAATACTTTATAACGACTAACATCCATTGAATCTTCAGAGTCAATTTCCATTCGTATTTTAAAACCTAAAACACCAAAATAATCACCCAAAACACGTTCACCGGTATTGTGTTGAAATAAAACGACTGTATTAAAAAGATTTGATATGTTCATTTGGGATAAATGTAATGGATAATGATTGTCTTATAAACAAAAAACCCCCAAAAGTGGGGGTTTTAAGATAATTTTGTTTGTTTAATTTATTTCTTACATGAAATATTAACTTCAGGTTCTGTAGGTAATTCATCACCTGAAACTATGGTTTCTTCTGTGGTTCCTGTAATTACAGGGTGAACCTCCCAAGAAACTGTTTTCATATCAACAACCATTTCAAAATCACCAGGTGTTGAACCCTTTGTTACGTAGATTCCGTCACTATCCCATCTCACTGTTGCGTTAACAGATGGTGCAGTGTTACAATCTTCAGTTGAAAATAATTGAATTTGTTTAGAACCCGTTGAAGATGATTCAATCCATTGGATTGTTTTATCTTCAATTTCAGAGTTGGGTGTAATTACTTTGTCTTCAAAGACACCAGCAATCTTGGCATACAAGTCTGTGTTATTTCTAAAGTTAAATGTGTGAGCCATAATAGTATTATTTGATTATAAATATTACTGCAATCGTTTAATTTCACTTACAATACTTGACAACTGTCTTTTCAGTTCATTAAGTTTTTGTGGTGTGTCTTTCATTGAAATCACATTACCTGTCTCAATGTTTTTGATTTGTTCTTGCACACGCTGAAATCTAAACATTAATTGGTCGTAGATTTTGGCTTTTTGTTCGTTAGGTCGTACTATCATATTTTATTTTTATTTTATTTAATTTCTTCACAAGGAGTGAAACGACAACTCTTATAATGTGAAATGAAGAGTCTTTTGCCAATGTAACAACCTAAAATAGAACAGGCCGAAACACCGATGATAAAAAATACTATTTCCATGGGTTTTTTTATAAGATAAATATATCGTTTTTACAACTTATTTTGTTTATGCTCCTTCCAATCTAAATAAAAACCGAAAGCAACGACTATGTTCATACCAAAAGAGGCAATAATCTCATAAATGTCTTCATATACATTCATAGTCAAATGTACATGACCAACCATCCAAAAAGGGATTGAGAGATTATTTGCCACCCACCGAACAAAAAAGTTAAGAAACATCAACACTCTGATTTTCCCTAATTTTTTTATTTAAAAAGTGTAAAATATCCACAGAATCCCATCTGTTGAATGTTTCCCATAAGCTCTTAGAACGAAGAAAGGGATGAGGTAAGGACTTAGCCCATCTCATCCCTGTTCTAAAATCTTCAACATTCCAATTCAGTTCCTGAGTAGGAACTTTACAGGTTAATTTATAATAAAGTCTTTTAAAATTCATTATTGTTAGGTAATAATGAAAGTATAATCTAAAACTAAATTATTTCAAGTATCCGTAGTATTTGAATGTTTTTTCTTCTCTATCCGCCAAACCGTGAGTACCACCGTTAACTCTTTTTGTAAGAGCCAATATAGTGTCTTTACTCACACCTTTATCACAAATTGACCAAAGACCATTCTTTTCAAAGAAGAACATTGCAGATTCAAATGCAAATTCTGTCGCAACCAAGTCAGGTTGTTCCATAATCAAAGGGTTTTTCAAATAGTCAGAGAACGACTTATAGTTAGATTTACCTGTCAATTGAAGTGCACCTCTACCTCTAAATTTCCAACCATCACCTGAAGACTCAGGACCGTTACCCATTCTATCAGCATAAACACGGTTTGCAATTTTTTCAGGATTTCTTGAATAAGACTCTTCTAATGTACCAGGGAAATATTTTCCAAAAGTACCTTGGAGACCTTGTGCCGAGTAATTCAAGTTTTCAGAAAACGCTTTGAATCCTCCTGTTTCATGAGCTGTCTGAGCGAAGAAGTGTGCCGCTCTCTCGGGTGTCATTTTGTAATAAGCCATTGCGGCTTTAAGGGTACCAGGTCCGAACGCTCCGTCGGCACCAACCCCAATTTTTGTTTGAAGATTTTTTAAACTCATAATTAGTGTTTTTTTTTCTATAAATACTCTCAAATATACCTATATTTGTAACCCATATGGATTATAACAAATTAAAAGTAGACCAACTTAAGAAGGAGTGTGACAAACGAGAAATTGTTTGTAAAGAAACTCGTGAGGAGATGATTAAATCATTAAAACTTTATAATGAGGATAAATGGATTTTCCACACATTACAAAAAAAACTCAAACATGGTGGTTACCATGTTCAGATTGATATTAGAAATACTAAAGAATTAATTGAGATGGGTAAATTAGTTGAAAAGAAATTGGCAACTAATTTAAAAATCTACGCAACCAAAAGATTGTATTTTAGAACCGAGAACGAATTTATTGTTCCGAACTAACAATCTCAGTTTCTTGAGGTTTTGAATTTGGGTGATTAATCTTAAACATTAAATCATCGCGTTTTAATAGTTCATGATATAATAAGGCTTTCATCTCTCTATCAACTGTCATCTCAGCTCCTTCAGAAAATAAACTTGGGTGAGCATAGGTTGTTGAAAGATATGCTCGTGTTGGTGTTGTAAATCCACCACGAAGAATATCAATGGTTAACTCAGGTTTACCATCAACTAAATTAACGTCTTTAACAATAAAATCTATTTTACCACCCCTATTATCCATATTTCTCATTTCAGGTCTATTCCATCCTAAAGAATAAAAATCTATACTTCTAGTAAATTTTCTTCCAATCAACTCATTTTTTAACTTTTGAACTAATTTTTCATATTTGTTTGAAAGTAATTTTTCAGGACTAACTCCCGCCCTCAACGCATTCATTTCAGACTTATTGAAGAGGGGTTTATCATAACCTATCTGAGTGTTACTAACATGTCTTCCTGTTGATGAAGAATATGTGTCATTAATTTTATACCACTGACCTTTTTTAAAAATATAAATTGGATACCACCCATAAGATGTAATGATATATTGGTCAACACCATCCAAATCTTTTTCCCAAAACCCCTCTAAGTTACTACCTTTAAACGGAATTTTTGATTGTGCAAAAGGACCAACATTTGTGTTTGTTGTTTTTTGTGCTTTTAAATCTTGAGGTCCTTTTTTTTCTGATTCTTTTGTTAAATCGTACCTACCATCCTCTCTAAAATTTGAAGTGAATAAATAATAGTAATACATCGACTCTAATGGGTCAAAACCCATGTAATCAAGTATTTCTTTTATTCTACCAATAATTTTGTCTTTAGTTTTTAATTCTTTAAGTTGTTTTTGAATTGTTCTAAAGATATAAACTTCCTGAGGTAAAAAAGCCTTAGAATCCGATGATTCTGTTAATGTTTTTTTGAGTTTTGATAACTTTGTTCCCTCAGTGTAAACTGACCTAACATCAACATCAAAAGTATCCGCATCAAATATTTCTTTACTCAATTCATCACCTGACCACCAATCAAAATTACCGTCTCCTTCGTCAGTAGCAAAAATTTGTGATGCCAGCTTTTCATTGGGTGAGTTAACAGTAGTTTTATATGTGTAAATTCCCGTTTCAGAAAAACCTACAGTATAAACAACAGTATATTGTGTTAAATTAACAGGAACAAAATTTTGAGAATTTAGATTACCATTTTTTAAACTCTCAATATTATTTTGAATTAATTGAAAATAATATGCAATGGTTTCGGTGTCCTCAATTATATCCACATCACCTAACAAATCAGAAACCTCATCTTCCAAAAATGATTTGAACTCGCTCAAGTTTGTCAAAGAATTTGGAGTGTTCTTTGATAACTTATAAATAAATTTTATTAACTTTATCTCGTTCATTTTTTTCCAATATAATTATCAACCATTATTTTACTATTAAATTGGTCTTCACGTCTAAAAACATCTAAAGACTTACCACTATTTAAAATAGTTTCAATATCTTCTTGAATATACACTAATTCATCTCTGTTACTATCAACAAATGGTACCCATAGTAATGCAGATGTGATATAGTCATTATACTTGAACCAATCTTTCATATAAGGTTCTAATGTCAGGTTTTCTATTTCTACTATTTTTGGTGTGGAATATACAATGTTTATAAAAATTAATTGTGTGAATTCTGACAAATTTTCTTCATAATTATTTGGAAAATTATAGCCAATAATAAACGGATATTTTTTTTTCAAATTAGACATACCCAATCTGAAAATAGGATTTGATTTTAATCTTTGCTTATCCATTTTTAGTCACTAATATATTATTCGTTTTTCCCAAAGTAACTTCTACGTTGATTAATTTGTCTCATCAAATCTCTCATTTTCATCACGTGTTTTTCAAGGTCATCCTGCATTTTTTCATATTGTGACTCAAGTTTCTTTAAAGAATCTTCAGTTGGTTTTCTTCCTCTACGTTTTGGTTCATCAGATACTGACGGTTCCATAGTTGAAATAGGAGATGGTTCAATGTCCATTGTTTGAGTCATAGACAAATCAGCAAAACCTGTTTTGGGTTTGTTTTTGGAACCTGGTTTTCTACCTCTTGTACTTCTAACCCAATCATCAGGTCTATTCCAAGTTTTAATTTTTTCGGCAATTATTGGGTATCTTTGACTGATTAAAGTTAAGAACTTTTGAGACAATCTACCATCAATTTCGTTTAACCAATCCTCTAAATAAGAAAATCCTAAAATAACATCTTCATTATCAATAATCTCTTCACCTCTATCAAGTAAGTATTTTCTGAAATCAGAATACATTGGCATTCTAACAACCATATTAGGGTCACCACCAAATTCATCTAATAACCAATTAGGCATTTTTTTAGTTATTGTCTCAAATTTTTCATCGGTATATCTTCTCTCGGTAATCAACTCCTCATAATAATGTGATAATTTCATAAGTATATTTTTTTTAATAAATATTAAATTATGTGAAAGTATTTATTATTATGGAGGTAAAAGTAAAATATAAGGACTGCAATAAGTTAGAAAGTAGTCATAATACAATAATTGATTTTATTAAACACCTCCAAAGTAAGTTCCCACTGAAAAATAATATCTCAATTATTTTTTTAGGTGAAAAGTTAGACGGGATGACAACAGGGTCAAGAACCGATAACAGTGAGTTAAGAATTTTAGTTCAAAACCGAATCATTAGAGACGTTTTAAGAACCTTGGCACACGAATGGGTACACGAGTATCAAATAGATGTTTTAAACAGAGACAAGGGTCCTGATATAGGTGGTAAGAATGAAGACGAGGCTAATGCCTACTCAGGAAGATTGGTAAAACAATTTGAAAAGAAAAACCCCTATAAAAGAGAAGTTGTTTACAACTCTTTTGAGTAATTAATATCTTCCGGTAAGGAAGACAAATACCACTTCAGGAATTTTAGTACAAATAGCGTCGTTACCATTTTTATCAACACACGCATATTCAGGTAAATCTTTTGCCCATCTTCTCATTTGTCTTGGGCCAGTCATTAAACGATTTGCAACATAATCTCTATTCCAAAGTTTGTCTTTATCATAATATTCTTCGGTGATAACTTTTTTTACCAAATCAATTAATTCAGACTCTGTCAATTTAATAATTTTCTTTCCCATAACTATTTTTTTCTAAATTTAACCATTAACCCATCAAAATCACTGCCCATAATATCTCTATTAAATAAAAACGAACCTCCTTTTGGATGCCAACCATAAAAAAGTTTGGCTTCTTTTGGAAAGTCTTTTTTAAAGTCTTCATAACTTTTATAGATTTTGTCAAATTCATATTTTTCGGTTGTCATTGGGTCAACCGATTCAAAAGTTGAATCAACAAAAGAATCGTAATCAACCCCAAAAATCTTTTCGGTGTAGTCAAATTTTTCAAATTTTTCTACGGGTGGCTTATCTAATATTTTTGAAACCAATCTGTTTATGTCTGAAGTTTCTGGTTTAGAGGTTTTCATAAATTTATTTTGTAAAAAATTGTATAGTTTATGTCACCATACCTTCCGGTTTTAGTGTCATTCTTTTTAGTCTTTATAATAGTGTTTTCAACATCAACCAAATCCCTAACTTTTCCTCCCTGAACAATCTCAACATATTTAACATTCTTTGGTATTTGTTCTGCAGAGACACTAGAACCATTACAAAATTTATAATAGTTTTTATTGTCAGGACTCCAAGGAGTTAAGGTTTTACAATTTATGGTGAACGTACCTTTTTTATTTGATTTTTGAACTAATAGTTCTGGCTCAACTTTTTTACTAACACCAATTGGTTTATCAGTTTCATACCAATTACCGAGTTTTTTATATGAAACAAAACACTTACACCCACCTTGGTTGTAGTCCCATATTTTAAGATTTCCCGAAGCACCTCTTTCAGAACTTTTTACTTGTAATGGAAAATATTGACCATCTCTGAAAACCAAAACGTCAATACCCAACATATCTACAATCCCAAAATCATCACCAAAGGCGATAAATCTCTCACCTTCCTGTGACAAATAATTTAAATACTCTTCTTCATTTTTGTCACCTTTACTTTTGATGTTTTCAATCGCATCAACAATCTTTCTTCTAATGTGATTTGGTTTAACCAATACATCTCTTAGATAACCGACTAATTTGTCCAAACCTAAAACGTTTCTGAAAAACAAATCAACAATTTCTTCAGGCGATTTTGTGGGTTCATGGTGAATCGCATACTCAGTCATTAAAATTGACAAACCTGAGGTATTTGTATTAAGTCTATTTAATAACGAATAATTCAATATCTCACCATCTTCAGTTACTTTCTTGTAGAGTAACATGTATTTCCCTTTGGATTGCAAATCTTTCAACGAATTAGTTGCAACCTCTTTGAGTCTACCACAAGAAGGTGATACCTTGTTGATTAGTTTTTCCAAATCATAAACTTTACGTTTATAAATTTCTTGGAAATCTTTAATGTTTTTATAAATTACTTTATACTCTCCTTCAGTTTCTTGTTCAACAAGATTTAAGGCTCTCTGAATTCTCCTGAATAAATTATTCCATTTTGATTCAGAACCCCTTTTGGGCATTTTTTCCAAAATTTGATATACCGACCTACAGAATTGGTTGGATGACGAGTCTGTAAATGTTTTACACGCTTCTCCAACAAAATCTTTAGATTCTGTAATTAAAACTTTTAATTGTGATTCTGAAATTAAAATTTCCATAGGTATGTTTATAAATACCCATTAACTATCATTATTTTTTATGATATAACAATCCTTTGTGTCTGATAAAATTAAAACCCACTTGAAAGCTTGGGTAATGTGACAAAGCAAATGTTTCGGTCTCTCCACTATTGTGTTTTAAAACCAACTTATTCTCTTTAATTAAAATTGTTCCTCTAATCTCTTCTTCCATATTAATAATATACTAAAATTTGCACAATAAAAAACCCCTCTTTATTGAGGGGTTTTAAATTTATTAATAACTTGCGAAATAACCTTTCATCGTGTTCTCCAATTTATCAGGAGTTGGTGAATCAATTATCTCAATTATTTTTTGATTTATTAAATCCAAAACCTCTAGTGACGTATATGGTTTTGGATACGACACTAACACTTGTGGTTTTGCTTTACTACAGTATTCGTGACTGAGTTCAATACCTGATGGATTTGCTTTAGCACCCTTACAAAATTGTTTTTCAAAACCCATATCTTTTAAAGTTTCAACTATTTCGGGGTCAGGTGAAACTTGTTCGAGTAATTGCATTTTTCTGATGCTATTTTTCTCTTCTTCTGTTATTAATAATCTTCTGTCCATCTTAGTAACTTGCTGTTTGTATATTACCTTGTCTTGTTATTGGTGATGGTGTTTGAATACCTTGTGTAACATTAGCCAATCCTTTTGGTTGAATATTCGTAATCTCTTGAGGTACTCGTTTATCAGCTTCAGGTGTTGTTGTACTAAACAATACATTATAAGTTGACTTACCTACTTTACCATCTTCTTTAAGACCTTTAGCCTTTTGGAATGCTCTAACCGCAGCATCTGTTTTAGAGTCAAAATAACTTGTTGGATTGGTAATTTTTAAGAACCCTTGTGAAATTAAAGATTGTTGAATTTTTTTAACAAACTCTCCCGACATTGTTGATTCAACAAATGCTGTACCTGATTTGACAGCATCTTCAGTTGGTGCAACTCTGACATTACCTATTTGAGGTGTCGCCGAATCTCCATCTTTCTGATAAGACATTTTTCCACTTTTAATTGACCAATTACCTTTAGACGTTGGTTCTGAACCTTCCTTGGTATATTGGAAATATCGTTGAGCCCCTGTTTTTGGGTCTACAATGAAGAACACTCTTGAATTTGGGAATCGTTTTAAAGCTGCATCAACACCACTTACTTTACCCTTAACAGCATCTGAGAACACTGTTTTGACTGTATCAAGAACACTTCCACTTGTTACTGCAACTTGTTCCTTAATGACTTTATTAACAATTCGAGCAATATCGTTCTCAGTCAATCTTACCACTCGTTTCATCTAAATTATAAAATTGATTTACCGTTATAAGCTTTAGCTTCAGAGATTATTTCTAATATATTTGTTCCTTCAAATGAAAGGTATCTTTCAAACATTTCGGTGAAGAATCCTTTAACTCCTCCCCATAAATTTCCTGCAACGTTTGCTGCCTTATTTGCAACATTTTGAACACCTGACTTAACTGCACTTGCTGCGTTTTGAACACCTTGTTTAATTTGTGTTAATTTACCTGAAGCCCAATTGGATGCTTGGTCCCAAGCAACACCTACTTTACTTGCAATGGTATTCCAACTTTGTTTTAGAAATCCTGCAAGAGCAGAACCCCATTCTTTAACTTGACTTGCGGCAACCAAAATCTTTGCCCAAGCAGCAGTACCAAATTGTTTAAATTGGTTAATCATCCATTTAACAAAAGAAACTGTAGAGTCTTTCATTTGACCTAATTGTTGTGCCACAAATTGAGCTCCTTTACCAATTGCAATCCCTGCTGCCTGTAAACCTCCAAGAGCTTTTTGACCAACTGCGGTTGCTGCTGATACGGTTGCCTTCCCTGTTGCCGATAAAAATTTAATAATCGCATTACCAACTGCAGCACTAACTTTATAAATTCCTTTACCAATCAAAAACACCACAACACCTCCAGTAATAACTGAGTAAAATGTAACTTTACCTATAGTGATTGCAACTTGTTTTGCTCCTTGTAATGTTGCGGCTCCAGCTTGTACCGCCGCAGTCCCAACTTTTTTAGCCCCTTGAACAACGTCTCCAGCAACTTTATTAACAGTCTGTCTTGCTTGTTGACCTGCTTGTACTCCTTTTTGTGTTCCTTGTTGGAAATTACCACTAATAGTATCTTGTTCGGAAATAACTTTTTCAATGATTCTTATTAAATCTGATTCAGTTAACGTGATTACTCTTTTTTTCATATGATTAAATTTATTATTACTTTTTATAATTACTTTATAAATACCACGTTAATTATAATAGTTTGGGAATTTATTTCTTAAGAATTCAAATATTTTCATTTTACCCCAAGTTTGCATTCCTTCCTCATTATCAAACCAATGAATATTACCGAGGTCAAAGTTTTTGTTTTCCATTCTTTCGGTTTTAGGATTAAAAAAAATTATCTGAGCAAAACCGTTATTATCCTCAACATTGAATTTAACATTGGGTATTAACTTCTCTTCTTTTTTTAATCTTTGAATTAATTTATCTAATTCAGATTTTTTTTCTTTAATCATGGACTTTAGTTGTCCAATAATAAATTCTTGACCATAAACAAAATCATCAAATTCTCCTTGGAACATTTTATTTGCAACTTCCAATAATTGTCTTTCAGAAATTAATAGTTTCATTTTTGTTTTTTTAACATAACAATAAATATGTGTCAATTTAAGTTATTTTTATCCTCAATACGGCTTTTTTATGTGGAATTGTTTGAATATATTTGTCACATGGAAATAAAACCCAAACTTTACAAACTGATTAAAAGATTCATCACCCAAAGCACCAAAGGTAGTGACGTGTTTATACATAATGGTTCCAAATGGATAATATTTGTAGAAGACAAAAAATGGGTAATTGAGTTAACTAAAGAAGGAACTTTGTGGTACAATTACTATTTTTTTCAAAATATTTTTGAATTGGTTGACTTAGATGTTGTAGAAAACCAACATTACATAACCAAATGGGTTGAAGATACCGTAATAAATGGGGTAAAATCCATAAAAGGGGAGTATTATAAAGAAATTCAAAAAGTTGAATACACCATTCAAAATGGGGTGAAAAAGACCCGTAGAAACGGGGATTCAATGGATACCGAGGCTGAAGATGCCATTCAAAATGGCGTGAAATACACCTCTTGGGACCCGACCGGCAAGAAGTCTTTAGTTGAAGACACCATTCAAAATGGGGTGATACACACCATAGACACCACACATCATAAAAACAAATTGGTTGAAGACACCATTCAAAATGGGGTGAAAGAAACTGAATTACATAAAGGAAATAGACCGTTGGCCATTAACGACACCATTCAACATGGGGTGAAGAAAACCGGCCGTGGCCGCCACCAAAGCACTTGGACTGTTGAATACACCATTCAAAATGGGGTGAAAGAAACTCATTCAGGTTGTAACCTTTTAATTAATGATTTTATTGAGGATGCCATTCAAAATGGGGTAAAATATACTGGTGGAATAGGTAATCCAATGTGGATGGGTGGAAAAGTTGAAGACACCATTCAAAATGGGGTGAAAGAAACTCACCGAGATGCAGAGCGACACCCAAAGACTGTTGAAGATGCCATTCAAAATGGGGTGAAAAAAACCTACTCAGATAAAATTCCTCATGAATATGATTGGTCTAACCAATTTACAGAAGAAATTGACGACATTATTCAAAATGGGGTTAAACACACCGAAAAATCTCTACAAATTGATGGTTCTTGTGTTATTGAAGATGTTATAAAGGAGGGTGTGAAACATACTGAATATGGTGATTGGTTAGATGGTGATGAAAGATTTGATGATATTATTGAAAATGGTATTAAAGAAACTCATGATGATGTTATGCCTCATACAGGTAGGGTTGAGGGTGTCATTAAAAATGGTGTTAAAGAATGTATACCCTCACGTACTCCACTATACAACCCAATGGATTTTTCTGTTCAATATCGTGAAAACCATAGATTAGATGATGTCGCAAGTGTTTTGGAAAAAGGTATTAAAGAAGTACAACCATTACCTGCACAAGATGGTAACATGGATTATAGTAACTACTATTACAGACAAGGAGAGAGTGGCAAACCTCATACGAAATATGTTGATGATGCGATTCGTGATGGTGTAAAGGAGACGTGGGGATATGAGAAACAATCTCAGGATAGAATAAATGAGGTTATTGAAAATGGAACAAAAGAAAACCCCTCCTTTTAAGAGGGGTTTTTTATTTTAGTGTTTCATTAATTTTCTTCTTTCACCATTATCGTATATTTCAATATACGGTATACCTTCTTTGATGTCTTTAATTGGTCTACCCATCATATCATACATACCAATTAGTTTTGGTTCAGGACGAGTCAAATTAACCACGTTAGATATTGGTCCCGATTTACAAACGTCCAAACGTCTGAACATGAAAGTATCCTGTCTCAAGCACTTATTCCACCACTGGGCGTACATTAACACACGTCCACTATCTTTAAATGTAAATTCAGCTAATCGTGTTTGAGTATATCCTAAAAAATCAGCGTCTGGAAAATCATACTCCATACCAATTTGATAATCAGTCAAATTATCCCATTCTTTTTGAGACATAGTATCCATCCAAGGTCCTTTATAAAATACCATATAGTATTCCATACAAGTGTCTTTTACTGACATGCCTTTAGTATAGTTCATTTCAAACTTATATTTTTTACAATTAAGTGAATTCACAACCCATCCTAATCCAGCACCTGGAAATTGAACGATTTCGATTGGACGATATAAAGTTGTATCACATTTTTTACAACGGTTCCATACCTTCAAATACAATTTGTATTTACCTTTAACGTTGAATTGAACCTCAACAATGCCACGAACATCATAAACGGTATCAGTTTTCTTGGTTTGGAAATCGTAAACCATAAACGTGTAATCAACACAGGTGTCATCCAACACTTGGCCACTCACTTGCCACTTGTAGTAATTACGTTCATTCCATTGTTTGAGTTTTAATGTGTTCCAATCACATTTTGCGGATAAAGACAGTGCTGTCGTTAAGACAAACACAAGAGTCATTAGTAGTTTTTTCATATATGTTTTTTTGTTTTATTTGTCTATCTGATATTGCCACAATAGCAATAAAAACCCCGATTAAAATAAATGCGTATGGGTTTAGTTTCATAATTAACAAATATAGACATAAAAATCCGAAAAAACGTGTCTTTTATATGTAAAAAAACCCTCACAATTGGTGAGGGTTAGTTTTATTTATCAATTTTACTCCACCATTCATTTGGTTCAGAAGGCATTGTTAGTCCACCAATAAAATTCGCATCCTTTAAATGCTCCATCTCTTGGTCTTGATGTAAGCTATTGGGAAGGTACAATAATGTCGGATTCTTCTTTTGAATGTCAGGAACATCACCTTGTAAAGACATAATCTTATTGAATGTCATAACATCAAATCGTTTAGTAATTAAATGATATCCGCTTTTAGTTGGAATGACCTTAATTACTTTTGGGTCATAATCATAAGTTACTACCACAGAACCATCTGACTTATGTAAATGAGTTTCATTTACCACATCCAACGGTTTGCAACCATTATTAATGAGTTTCATAATTTTCATTAATGCGTCCTCATCTTTCATATCAACATCAACAATCCATCTTTTTTCTTGGGTTTTAACTTGACCAACAACCGAATCAAATAAACCTTTTTGATTGTGTTGTCCGTTTTGGATTCTTTGAGCCAACTCAACCATCATATTTAATGAAACATCAAAGTGATTTTGTTTTTGGACATGGATATATGCACGAGCCTTAAACATCTCACAAAGTTGTTTAATCTCATCATACCTACGTTCAAGGTGGTCAATACTTTCAATACAATAAGTTTTAATAGTCCTTACCGATTGATGATTGTCCTTTTCACCTTCAGGTTGGTCCTTCTTTCTTTTGAATACATAAAGCATGTAGAAGTCACCTTCATCAGTGAAATTCAATAGGGATTTGATAAGTTCAAGGTTGTTAATCATCTTCGTAATTGTTTATAATCAACACAAAGATAATGAAATTGTTCAATTAAAAAAATTAGTCCTCATCAAAATCTTCCTCGTGACTCATATATTTGATACTGATAGGGAAACCTTTTTCCAAATAAAACATAAATAACTCATCGGCATCAAGTCCAAATATGTCACCCAAGGTGAAATGAGGTGATTTTGTTCCTAAATTATTCCATAAAACACCGGATTGGTTCAATTCGTAAGGTGGAACAACTCGTCTACCATGAGGTTCAGGGGCATAATTTTCGTTTGTACCCCAAAACTTAACATATCGTGTACCAGGTAAATCTTCAACAACAATTTCACCAAACATTTGTTTGATGTATTTGTCAATCAATTTGTATAATCTATCGTCCTGTATTGCGTAATTCATGTTACTTTATAAATTAACTCCATTTCATCTCCTGAATTTAACGTATAAACACCATCAAAATAAGATAATTCATCGGTATACTCAGGTAATTTTTTCTTAAGGTAGGAAATTAGTAATGGTCTCAAAATGTATTTTGGGACAGGAAACACATCCATAATCCCTTCAAATAGAGGTCCTACAATATTTACTACTTTGGTTTTTGGGTTAAAACTTAAATCCGCCCACCAATACTTACCCAAATTTTGCAACGATATTTCATACTGTTCACTTGTTGTTACCAAATATTCACCACTTTCAGCGTTAAAAACAACAACCAAATCACCCAAAACCATTTCAAAGACTTGGTGAGCCAACTTTTGTAACTTTTTATTTGAAATCTGATACTTCATTTTCTAAATTTCGTGTCCGTAAGCGTTGTAAATTTTATCAATAAGTCTATTAAATACTTTTGAAAAATAAAACTTCAAAACCTCCACTGATGTCAACTCAATAATATCATCAATAAAACGTATTAATTGAGTTGAATTAAGATATATTTTGGTATCTAATACAGTAAATGCTGGAAATTCTTTAACAGAAAAAAATCCGTGTTCAGCATAAAACTGGTTATCAATAATAGTGTAATCACCGAATTCTTCACGCATGATAATATCAATAACGTTAAAGAGTCTTTTATCGGTTATAGAATATGTCATACAATAATAAATACCTTAAAAATGAATAACCCCCAATTAAATCGGGGGCTACTCTATAGGGAATCAAGTGGGTTATATTTATAAATATGGAAAAAGGTTCTTTAACCAAATTACTCAATGGTGTTTTATTAAAAAAATATCCTTGTATTAATACCATTTATGTTTCATACAATGATTTGGACACAATTTCATACTCTGTTGAAGTTTATGTGATATCTAAGAATAACAAAAAAGATTATTTGGATTGTAAGGAAGTTTATAATGAAATTAAAGAAGATATTATTGATTTGTCAGAATCTATGGGAATATACATCAATAATATATCTCAAGCAGGTTATATTTATCAATCATTATAGGTTGATTTTTTTTCTACAATATTAAAGTCCAAATCCCGAACCTTGTTGTCTCCAATATTTGTGGATACTTTTCTTTCTTTTACATGCGTTTTTTCCTCCACCTGCGTAACCTCCTGAACCTCCTCTTTTCTTAAATAAAGAAACCACAATACCCAATAGGATTAGTCCCAAAAATATTGCTAAGACAGGAACGCCAAAAACTGTTACTGTTGCAAGTGCTGCCGCCTGTTCTTTAACATTAGTCATTAAAGATTTTATTTTTTTAAATTCAGAAACCAACTCTTGTGTTGATTTACCTTCTAAAGAATTTAATACGGTACTCAAATTTTTATCTGATACCGCTTTTTGCATTAATTCAGGGTTATCTAACGAATCAACAACACCTATTGGGTCCTGATAACATGCCGCCATGTTAATAATATCCTCAGGTAAGTTTAATGAAGATAATGGGTCTTGGTTTTCAACGGACTCAACCTCATTTAAAACTTTTTTAATTAAACTAATTAAATTTTGTTCGGATAATCTTACAATTTTTTTCACAATATTTTTTATTAATAAATATTACTTATCAATCATTATAGGTTTATTTTTTTTGGGGTCCATAAATGATTTTACATCATATTTAAAATTATCTTCAAACCATTTAACAAAAACCATATACCACCTGTCACCAAACAAATCTGTTAAAATACTCGCGACGTTATCATCATCAGCAAGTAAAAGTGGTGTCACACTCTTTAGTTTACTTGATTTGTGAAAGTGATTTTCAAAATATAATGCAGCTAATTCATCATAATTCTCATAATGATAGGTTATTTTAGTGAGAACATCCTCATTTTGGAATTTCAAATTTGATGTACTTTTAATGGCTTGCTTATCTATTATATTATCTATGGTTCGGTAGATAAGTTTATTTAATTTGTCTTCAGAGATACTGTAGTTCATTACTTTTTAATCTAACCATTTAGCATTTAATCCGATATACACATTAGGTTGTATGAATCCGTCAGGGAATTGAATAAATGTCTGTGTTGTTCTATGCCACCCTTCACCCAATTCATATTTACCATCCCTTGTTTTAAATAAGATAATTGGTTCTTCGGAAATCCCCTTACTTTGTAATAATTCTTTTTGTGTTTCGTGTCTTTCGGTATCTTTATCAACATCTTGTCTTACTTCACCCCCGATTCTACTTTCTAACTCTTTTTTTGTTTTATCGGTAAATATATCCATTGATATTGGAAAGTCTTTTTGGAACTCCCATTCCACATCTTTAATCCATTCATCAATCCATTCTGTAATACCTTCTTTAGTCCAAGGCTGCCCACCATCATTTTTAATAATTTTATAAACCCAATCTCTTATTACATATTCAGGAGTGTTTGGTAGTTTTTCTTTAAACCAATTAAACATTCCTTGTCTTGTTTCTGTAACAATCCCCATTACTTCCTTAATCCTATGTATGTTTTCTTGTAAGTTCATATTTTTTCACCACCTATTAATTCTAATCCTAATTCTTTACCTTCCGTCATTTCTACAATGTCCTTTAAATGTCCCGCACCGACAAAATAAACACCAGGTCCTGAATTTATTAAAAATTGGTCTCTGATGGTTGTCGCTATTCTTGCAAACTTACCTGCCTTGTAAGGATATTGTTGCCATAAATTTGGATTTTTTTCTGTTGATGGCCATTGTAATTGTTCTCCAACATTCAAAAAATTAGATACATTTTCTTCAGTTGCATCTTGTTTGGACATTTCAATAAAATTATGATTTCCTTCACTAATTTCTTCAAGGAACTTTGTTAATTCTCTCTCACCAAAATTAAATTTACCCATATCCGCCGACCAATCAGGTATTGTTTTCAAAAGAACATCAAATATGGTATTACCCTCCTCAACATTATCTAATAACTTTTCTAATCTATGATTCTCTTTTGGATTAGAGAACAACGCATATAAAAAAATATATTCTTTATCTTTTGGAACTTCACCACTTTCAATTAATTTTTTATCCCAAGAATCAATTTCCATATTTGGGTCTAATAAATGATAAAAATTTGATTTTGTAACCGCCTCATTATGTTTAAGTCCAATACCTTCACCATAATATCCTTTTGAATTGGCAACTTTAACAATTTCTTTAACCCATTCATCAGGTAATTCTAAAGGTGTTTGGTGCATATCACCAACCAATATTTTATCATCACTAAACTTTATAATACCATAAGGTATTTCTTGTTTTATTTCTTCTTCATTAAGAAGTCCCATCATTTCTTTAATCCTATGTATGTTCTCTTGTAGGTTCATATTAAGATAAATAATCAAAATCTTCATTTATTATAAGTTCAGGTGGTATTAGTCCTTTATATGAGATAGTTCCCCAGATATCAATACTCTCAATTATTTTATCTTCATCAGTATTGGACTTATTCCATT
>Ga0208975_1000405_pt1 | contig 21389 bp, 30 predicted proteins | sample GreLakmeER78MSRF_FD_187700 | JGI IMG/M metagenome (GOLD analysis project Ga0208975, IMG submission 187700) | Freshwater lentic microbial communities from great Laurentian Lakes, MI, USA - Great Lakes metaG ER78MSRF (SPAdes) | ecosystem: Environmental > Aquatic > Freshwater > Lake | place: Great... | reverse complement strand
CTGCGAAATCTCTCCCCCCTGGCGCATAATGGAAAAACATAGGGACTTTATTTAGGATGGGACAATCTTTGAACTCTCGGCGGTATTCCAGTGTTTATCGACGTATCAGAAAGAAAATGCTGGAATCAAATCCAATCTGTCATTATTGCAGACTTAATGTGGCGGACACTATTGATCACGAACCACCGCTTGCGAGCTTTCCAGCTCCAGAGCTGTGGGTCGGTAAGTTGTACCCTTGCTGCGCTAAGTGCAATTCAAGTCGCGGAGCTAAATACTTGAATAAAAAGAAAGCGATACGAATGAGGTCGAGACCGTGGTAGAACCTTTAGAGATACACGTGTTGCCAATTAGCGAACTAACACCTGATCCAAACAACGCTCGCATTCATAAGCGTAAGTCGCTGGATGCCTTATGCGAGAGCCTGTCTACCTTTGGGCAACGTAAGCCAATATTGATTACAAAGGACAAAGTTGTCATTGCAGGGAACGGAACCTTAGCTGCGGCACAGATACTAGAGTGGGAAACTATCAACTGCACCTATGTGCCATCTGAATGGACGCAGCAACAGATTACGGCTTACGCGTTAGCAGATAACGCAACGGCGGAGTTAAGTTCCTGGGATGAGGATTTGCTACAGGTACAACTAGAGGGACTTAAGGACCTTGAAGCTAATTTAGGTGTATTAGGACTTCCAAGAATTAAGCCTAACCTAGACAATATACAAGAGGCCGAGGACTTTGATGCTAATAAGGTAAAAATAGAAACAGGTCAGCTTTGGATGCTTGGAAATAACAAATTGTTATGTGGGGACGCTAACGACGCTAATAGCTATAAGAGGCTGTTGGGCGAAGATAAAGCAGACTGCGTTTGGACCGATCCACCTTATGGCGTGGCTTATGTGGGCAAAACAGCAGATGCTCTAACGATAGAAAACGACAACCTTTCTATACCTGAGATGGCTGCCTTCCTAACATCTATATTTGATCTGGTCGTAGATGCAACAAAGCCTGGAGCGGCTTGGTACGTGGCTGCGCCGCACGGTCGCGTTGGCCTTGCTTTCTCGCAAGCCCTGGATTCTTTGGATGTTTGGCGGCACAGTTTAGTATGGGTCAAAAACACATTAGTTATGGGTCGAGCGGATTACCACTACAAGCACGAGGTCATATATTACGGTTGGACTCCTGGCGGCCCACATAAATGGACAGGCGATAGAAAACAGGACACGCTGTTTCATTTCGACAAACCAGCCAAATCTGAGGAACATCCAACGATGAAGCCTGTCGCCTTAATAGCTGCAATGATTGCTAATTCAACCGCACCAGATGATGTAATACTTGATCCATTCATTGGCAGTGGCTCTACGCTTTTAGCAGCCGAGCAATTAGGCAGGCGTTGTTACGGCATAGACATCGAGCCTAAGTACTGCGCGGCAACGATTACGCGCTGGCAAAACCTAACTGGCGAAAAGGCGGTTTTAATTAATGGCTGAGGTAGATACAGAAATACCAGAACAGATGCGGCCTTTATACGACGCCGTTATAGCTAGATTGAATCGTAAGTTGACCGAGGTAGAACTACGCACGGTAAGGATGCTGTGTTGGTCCGCGCACGTGCATCAGACGGCCATACAAACCGTGGCTGAAACAGGCTTGTTAGTAAAGTCGCCAAGAGGAGCCATAATTCATCCACTAGTAAAAGTGGCAAAGGACGAAGCGGAAGCTTTTATTAAACTATCAAACCAGTTAAACCTTCGACCTACGCAAGACGGCGGAACCTCTGACCTATGGGATCAGCTGGCTTCAGAGTTGCTAGGCAATGCCTAAGAAAACGGTTATCACTTTAATACCTCCTAGATGGGGTACTACTCGTGACAAGCGTCGCAAAACTAGAGGTCCTTCGCTGGCTTTAGTAGCGCAAGCGATGGGCTTCGAGCTATTTCCCTGGCAAAAATACGTGGTCGACACCGCTATGGAATATAGAAACGATCATTACGCCTATCGAACCGTTGGCGTCGCTGTAGGCCGCCAGAACGGTAAAAGTTCTCTAGTTGCTACTCGTATCGCTTTCGAGGCCATTTCACCACGGCATCGAATTGCATATACGGCCCAGGACCGCAATATGGCAAGAGCGAAGTGGGAGGAACACGTAGAGATACTTTTAACCAGTCCATTTAAAAACAAAATTAAGCACGTGGTTAGAACAAACGGTAACGAACACGTTATATTTAAAAACGGCAGCACGTATCAAATTACAACGCCAAACAATAAAGGCGGCAGAGGCTCCTCTCTTGATTTAGTAGTTATCGATGAAGCTTTGACGCACGATCTGTCTTTAATAGGAGCTTTACAGCCAACGCTTGCTACCAAGCCAAATGGCCAACTTTGGATTTTAAGTAACGCAGGAGATGAACGTTCTACCTTGCTCGCTCACTACAGGAACCTGGCGCATACAAACTTACAAGACGGACAATCAAGGCTGGCCTGGTTTGAATGGGCTCCACACGAAGACAAGTTTGACCACTTGGATGAAAAGGTGTGGCGACAGGCAATCCCATCTCTAGGGCAGAAAAAGGGTGTCACAATAGAAGCGGTACGCGAAGCCGCAAATACAAATGCACCAGAAATATTCACAAGGGAATGGTTAAACGTATGGGCTGCCAAAGAGGCTACACAGGTGATTGACACAGAACTATGGGACGGCCTAGTTCGCAGCGACGTCATCATCGGAGGAGACGTTGTGCTGGGCGTAGATATGACGCGAGAACGCGACAAGGCTTGCATCGCAGCCACAGGATTCGTTTCTGGCCTAAACCCCATCGAGATAGTCGATATGCGCGATGGCACCGCGTGGCTACAGCCGCGCTTGATTGAAGTAGCTAAGAAGTGGAACGCGACCGTGGTGATAGATACAGGCAGCCCTGCGGCTTCAGTGCTTGGCCATCTAGAACTGGCAGGAATCAAGGTGCTGGCTATCGGTCTGCAGGAGTACGCTCGCGCTTGTGGTAATTTCTATGACGCGGTGCAAGCACGGAGCGTATGCCATCTAGGTGATGACAATTTGCGCCAGGCAATTCTAGGTTCTGCAAAGAGACCTTTAGGAGATGCTTGGGCTTGGAACAGGAGAAGCACGAGCAATATAACTCCATTAGTAGCAGCCACACTTGCTCACTATGGAATGACAAATCTACCAACGGAAGTTCCAATATTAAGGAGCAGAATATTTTGAACCAGAAACTAGCTATTGTTTTACAACTTGTAGGGGCAGCATTAATGATCTATGGCGTGTCGGTTATTGACTGGCCATTTGCGATAGTATTAGGGGGACTTTTCAGCATCCTCTTTGGCGTGGCTTTGGAGAGAAGGATTAAATAATGCTTGGACGACTTCTTAAACGACAGATTCAACCTTCAGTCGTTTATACCTCGTCTGGCTATGTAGATTCACTTGGCCGTGTAGGTCGCGCATTTCAGGCTAACTGGTCAGGCACGTATGTAGATACAAATACTGCGCTAGGTGTTCCAGCTATTTATAGAGGCGTCACTTTGATTGCTGATGCAATTGGCGCTCTTGGAATACATAGTTATAGAAACGGACGACTTGTAACGCCAACGCCAAAACTATTAGAAAGACCTAATCCACAAGAAACGCGGATGGAAACTATATCTGCAATGGCCGCATCTTTAATCTTGGATGGAAATTATATTGCGGTACTAGGTCCTTCTAATGCTAACGGCCTTCCTGATTTCTTTTATCCTGTGGCAATTGATCGCGTACACGTAACGCGCAAAGATGGACAGATAATTTACAGAATAGACGAGCGACAATATGACGCGAGTGAGATATTACATATAAAAAACTTTGCTTTACCAGGAGAGTTCTTTGGCCGTGGCATTGTACAAACGCAAAAACAGGCCATAGGTAAAGAGATAGCCATAAACGAATATGCATCCAGATATTTTGATGGTGGCGTAAATCCTACGGCTGTTATTAAGTCAGGCAATCCTGATCTAACACAAGAGGAAGCGGAAGCATTAAAGTCTGCTTGGTTGGCGATGTATAGCGGCCGCAACAGAATGCCAGCAGTACTTAATAGCACTACAGATTTTGAGATTCTAAGTAGCAATGCTCAAGAGTCGCAATTGATAGAAGCACAACTTGCTGGTCTAACAGAGGCTGCAAATATTTTAGGACTACCTGCTTATTACTTAGGCGCTCCTAACAGTTCCAGAACTTATGCAAACGTTGAACAAGAGAACCTGCAACTTGTAAGATGGTCAATACAGCCAATAGCAGAACGCATTGAGCAATCATTGAGCGATCTATTAGTGCGCGGACAGTACGCCAAGTTTAATTATGATGCCTTACTAAGAACTGATACTTTATCAAGATACCAAGCACACGCCGTTGGTATTTCTAGTGGATTCCTAACCGTAGATGAGGTGCGCGAAATGGAAAACAGAGACCCAATCACACCAGTGGATATAGAACCGATTGATACTGAGGAACCAGATCTCAGCGATGTTGGAGAGGAAGAAGATGACGACGTCGAGTAATGAAATCCGCAGCTATGCTTTAGATCTAGCTATTAGACAAGATGCGGAAGGCCGCACCATCTATGGAATTGCCGTGCCTTACGATAAAGAGCAGAAAGTTGCTGGCGATACAACAGAGGTCTTTAGAAGAGGCGCCTTTGCAGATGTTATAAAGGCTGCCCACCGTGTTAAATTGTTACGTAACCACGACGTTAAGAATCCGATAGGGAGAGCGACCCTACTGCGAGAGACCGACGAGGGACTCTACGCTGAATTTAAAATATCAAAGACACGCGAAGGCGACGATGCTTTAGAGCTTGTTAAAGATGGAGCCTTAGATCAGCTATCAATAGGTTTTATGCCAATCAAGAATCGCAAACGCCAAGATGGCGTCATTGAAAGGCTTAAGGCGCATCTTGCCGAGGTTTCTTTGGTTACCTTTGGCGCTTACGGAGATATGGCTACCGTTAGCGGTGTGCGCTCAAATATAGTCAATGAAACCCCACGCCTCGACGCTGCAAAGAAAATCTTAAGTGCCTTACAACATAAGCAATAGCCATCCTGATTGCGATGGATTTGCTGTTGTTAAAACGGCCAATAATGAGTTGATGGGATGCCACCGAACCCAGGCTCAAGCTGAGGATCAACTAACAGCCATTCAACTGTCCGAGTTTGGCACTAGGGCCTTGCCAGATAACTATCGACCTGCAAATAGTCCTGATGTACCAGAGGGTCGCGCTTGCGGTAACTGTATTTATAACGAGAACTTATACTGCGTAAAATGGGAAGATGAAGTAGCGGCCGACTACTACTGCAACGCTTGGGAACCGACCCAGACTCGTACCAACCGTGCCTTAGCAATACTTAAAATGCTAAAGGATATACAGTAGGATTATCCAGAGTAAGACACCTCGGTAAGGCCGATGCGACACCTCGCTAGTTGCGACACCTCGCTCGCCAGACTCGACACCTCTGCCAAATATCAACATATTATTTAGGAGAGCATTGTGGCAAACACATTTCTAGAGTCTCTACGCGAAAAGCGCGAGAGCAAGACATCAATGATTCAGACAATCGTTGATCGCGTTGCTGAGGAATCACGCGACGTGAGCGAGGTCGAACTCGCAAACATCGAGGCATTAAATCTCGAAGTAAAGAAGCTTGATGAAAGAATCGAGCAGATTTCAGATATTGAACTACGTAACGCAAAGGCAGCAGATTTAGCTGCAAAGGTTGATGCAAATATGCCAGCAACCGAAAAGCGTGAATCAATCAAGGTTATTAGTGAACCTATTACCTATTCCCAACGCAGTGAGTACAGCTTCCTATCAGATGCTGTAAAAGCACATTTCAATACCGATGTAGATGCAGCGGATCGTATCCGTCGCCATCAACAAGAGATGAACGTTGAATATCGCGCAGCTGGAACATCAAACTTTGGCGGCTTAGTAGTGCCTCAGTATTTAGTTGATCTTTACGCTCCAAAATTAAGAGCAGGAAGACCATTTGCTGATGCTTCTCGTAAGCACACATTACCTCCACAAGGAATGTCGGTCGTGCTGTCCCTCATCGGCACTGGTACATCTGTAGCGGCACAAACATCACAGAACACAGCTGCGGTAACTACTGATCCACAAGATTCAACACTAACCATCAACGTTAATACCGTTGCTGGACAGAACTCAGTTTCAAAGCAAGCATTACTACGCGGTTACAACTTAGAAAGTATTGTTCTAAGCGATTTAATGCGCGCGTACCACACCGAACTAGACAACTTGCTGCTTAACGGCACAGGTTCAAATGGTCAACCTTTGGGAATCCAGGGAATGACAACAGGTATCTTGGTAACTTACACAGCGACCACAGGTACGGTTGCAGGTTTGTATCCAAAGATCGCGGATGCCATACAGCAAATTCAAAGCACAACGTTCGCGTCGCCTAACGCAATCGTTATGCATCCACGCCGTCTGGGCTTCCTACTTGCTGGTCTTGATGGCCAAAGCCGTCCGCTTGTCGTTCCAACCGCATACAATCCAGTCAATGCAATCGGAACAGGTGAGGGATACCCTAACTACGGTAATAACTCTGGTTATTCAATTCTTGGTTTGCCAGTCATCACAGATGCAAATATCTCTACTGCTCAAGGTACAGGTACAAATCAAGACACAATCCACATCGTCGACCTTAACGAGTCTCACCTATTCGAGGAGACTGGTAGTCCGACATACGTCACCTTTGAAGAGCCAAACGGCAAGGTTGCGTTAAACATCGTGATGTACGGAATGTTTGCTTATACCTCGCTGCGCTATCCAAAAGCGTTTGCGCAAATAAACGGAACTGGTCTTCAAAGCCCTACCTTCTGATGATAAAGGACCCCTGGGGAGCCTTGAAACTCCCCAGTGGTTATAACCATTCAGAATTTCTAAAGAGGTGGTACTAATGTGCGATGGTGGAGCTGTCACCTTTAATACAATGCCTCGTTCGATGTCACCTGTCCCTGATACCGATGGAGATTCTGAATGGCTATAACTAACGGATACACAACTTTAAATGCAATCAAAACTTTCTTATCTATTGCAGATAACAGCGACGATACTTTGCTAGAGGGAATGGTTGAAGCAGCCTCGCGCAGTATTGATCGAATTGCCAATAGAAGGTTTTATTTGGACTCTACTGCGTCAGCTCGTCAATATAGAGCCTACAATAACGTCATAGCGTATGTGGATGACATCGGCACGACGGCTAGTTTGGCCGTGGCAATCGACGACGACGGTGACGGCGTATTTGAAATCAGCCTGACACAAAACACAGATTATTTGCTGGACCCATTGACGGCTAGTTCTCTAGGACGTCCATTTACGCAACTAACGATGGTAAACACAGCACACGTATGGCCTGTCTTTCCAGGAATGTTCAGTAACGGCTTACGGCCAGGCGTTCAAGTCACAGCTAGATGGGGCTGGCCTAGCGTTCCAGATGATATCGAAACGGCCTGTCAGATACTCACGGCCGATCTGTACAAACGCAAAGATTCGCCAGGCGGCATCTTAGGTTTAGGCGACCTCGGCGCTATTCGTATGTCACCTTTAGGCCGCGACGTTACTGCAATGGTTCGTGCCTATAAGAAAGAAGTGGCAGCCTAATGGTCCCTTCGACGGTTCGACAAAACTTAAAAGCTCGGTTAGCTACTATCAGCGGATTAAAAACTTACGATCACATTCCAGACTCCATTGCTGTACCAGCAGGAGTCGTAGGTCAATTAGATTTGACCTTTGATACCACCTTTAATCGTGGTTATGACTCTGCAACTTGTACAATTCTGCTTATCGTAGGCAGAATGAGTGAGTCCGCAGGGCAAACAAAGCTAGATGGATATCTAGCGTCTACAGGTTCGACCTCAGTGAAAGCCGCTATTGAGGGCGATCAAACATTAAGCGGCGCAGTACAGACACTTCGCGTGACGCAAGCCAGCGCAGGGTCGGTGCAAGTTGCCAACATCGATTACTTGGCGTATCGATACGTGGTAGAACTGATCGGCTAACAAAGGAGAAAAAAATGGCCATCTTTATGGGTAACAAGGTGTCGGTAATCGTCGGCTCTACCTCCACCATTACAGATCACGTGAGCGCAGTCAGCCTCTCGAGAGAAGTAGACGCGGTGGAAATAACAGCAATGACCGACACAGTCCAAAATATAATCGGAGGAATTGAGAGACCAACTTTGACGTTGGAGCTTTTTAACGACTTCGCAGCTTCAAGTGTCAACTCATTATTTGAGGATGCGCTTGGAACTAAGCTCGCAGTAAAACTCATCCCTGTAGCAGGAACAGTCACAGCGACCAATCCTTCATACACTATGAGCGTACTTGTTTCACAATGGCAGCCAATTAACGGCGCTATCGATGCTCCAATGACAGCAAGTATCACACTTCCTGTTACGGCCATCACCAAGTCGACATCCGCGTAATCTAATTAGTAGGGGGCAGTTATGGCTACACAACAGATTAAGGTAGTTAAGAAAGACGGCAAAGAGGCGCTGTATGACCTTACGCCATCCGCCAAAGTGGCCTTTGAAAGTCACTTTAAAATGGGATGGCGTAAGCGTCTACTAGACGAGCAACGTGACAGTGATCTATGGTGGTTTGCACACTATTTGATTACTGCCAAAGGCGAAACCACGCTGCCTCTTGACGATGCGTTCTTAGATCAATACAAAGACGTTGAGTTCGTTCTTGACTTAAAAAATGGATAGACCGACGCGGCGATATATGGGAAGTCGCAGCCGTGTCGGTAGCTACAGGCATAGCGCCAAATGAGCTTCTTAATTGCGACCCTAACATATATGCGGCTATAAAATTTATTCTGTCAGAGCAATCTGACGCAAGGCGCAACACGAGGGCGGTCAAGAGGAGAAGGTAATGGCTAAAGATTCAAGTCTAGTCATCACTGAATTTGACGACTTTATGAAACAGTTACAAGCGCTTGGACCACAATTTAAAAAAGACTTTGATAAAGGTTTACGCCAAGCGGTTTTGCCTATGGCCAAATTGGCTCAAGCCTTCGTTCCTAACGACATAAGTTATAACAGCAGATATGTATTTAGTCCGCAGGAACCTACCTATCAAAGCGCTGCGTGGCTAGACGATACAGAGCATCGTTCGCGTGACTCGCAACGTTGGACCTGGCGTCCTGGCGAAGTTCGCAAAGGCATCGTTGTAAGGCGTAAAAGTACTCGCCGCGTTCCTGTTAATTATAACAAGGTGGCTGTCAGCGTTCTGTCTTTAATTAATAGCACCGCCTCTGGTGCCATTTATGAATTAGCAGGTTCTGGTAAGCGCAGGAGAGGTACTAATAGATCGCGCAACCCTAACGCTCGGCAAGACTTTTTAACCTTCTTTCCAAAGGTGGCAGGTCGTCCAAAACGCTTAATTTATAGAGCCGAGGCTCAAACAGGCGATAAGGTACGCGAAGAGTTAGTCAAAGTGATTGACCAACGTTTGCTGAAATTCGTGAGGAGCTGATATGGCAAAACAAGTCTCCATTGATTTTCTTACGCGCCTTAAAGATAAGGGTTTTAAAGACCTCGAAAAAGCATCAAAGAAGCAATCAAGTGTACTAGCTGGTTTAAGTAAACAACTAGCGGCTGTCTTTTCTGTTGCTGCCGTTGTTAAATTTGGCAAGGAATCTGTCAGGGCTTTTCAGGACGCGCAAAAAGAAGCAAACCAACTTAGGACTCAACTTAAGAGTTTGAATTTAGGTTTTGCCCAGTTGCAGATAAGCGACTTTATAAGAGACCTTGCTTTAGCTACAGGTGTCACTGGTGGCGCTTTAACTGACGCCTTTATAACTTTATCGCAAGCCACCAACGATGTGACAAAAGCTCAAAAACTATTAAAGCTCAGTTTGGATATAAGCGCTTCTACAGGTAAAGATTTAAGAACAGTAACGGTTGCTCTACAAAGAGCCCAGGCAGGTCAACTATCGGCTTTGACCAGATTGCAGATAGGTTTTACTTCTACAACTTTAGAAGGCAAAGATTTAGATGAAATATTAGATGATTTAGAAAAGAAATTTAGTGGATCGGCTTTAGTAGCAGCCGATACCTTTGAAGGCAAAATCAATCGGCTAAAGGAAGCAGTGGAAGACGCTAAAGAGGCCTTTGGAGAAAGTCTGGTTGAAGGTATTGAAGCCAGCAACGTATCTGTCGAAACACTCCAGAAAAACATTATTGACTTAGGAGCTTCTTTAGGAACTATCACAGGCAAACTAATCGCTTTTAATCAATCAGTCATTCAGGATGTCACAAAAGAATTTGAGGAGGATCAAGGTTACTTTGCTGGTTTCATCAAGTCACTAGTTAAATCAAATAAAGAACTGGCAGCCATAGACGGTGGAAGGCTAAGAGCGGCTACAAGAGCGCAAGCGCAAATAAGAAAAGTCGAAGCAGAAAATGCTAAGAACGTTAAGAAAACTATAAACATACAGAAAAAGGCAGACGCGGATAAGAAGCGCGCTGCGGAACTAGAGCGCCTTAGAAATCGTATCTCCTACAAGTTTGACATTGATGCCATAAATCTAAACGCTGCCTTGCGCCGCGATTTATCAATTGAAGACAAATCTAGAGTTCTAGAGTTGGCGGCTTTGAAAAAGTCTGAATATCAAACCGAAGAAGAGGCCATTAAAACATTAACGGCGGCCATAGAAGCAACCTCCAAGATAAAGCCAGATATAAAGTTTAACGACAATTTAGATGATATTTTAGAAAAATTAAGAAAGCTCATCGAGGGTAAATACAGCATTAGCATCGGTGCGACTATTACCGTACCTAACATACCTGCACCTGGATATTCTGCTGCAGCTGGCGGTCTACCTGGTACTTTTGATCCAGGTAAATTTAGGAAAAAAGACGAAGATAGAAGTATAGATTTAGAGCCAGGTAAACCTCCTGTTGTCAGACCTCCTTATATTGATTTGCCTGGAGAACAAGGTGGCGAACCTTTCAAGAGGCCTTTCGTACCTGATTTAGGAAGTTTCAGATTCTTTGAGGAAAATCAAGATAGTTCTTTAAGAAACCTTTATGATAAAACTTCAGTACCATCTAATTTTGACGTTAGCGCATTTAGAACGTTTGAAGAGACTGGATTTAGTGCTAGGTCAACAGGAACACCTAGCTTCTTTGATCCTGCTAGTTTTAGAGCGCGAGACGAAGGCGTAACAGTGAACGTAAATATTCAAGGTTCGTTGTTATCTCAAAACGATCTTGTTGCAGCCGTCACCGACGCTGTTTATCAAACCCAGCGAACTGGTAACGCTCTTTTAATAGAGGCTATTTAAAATGGCAGGTGCGACACTAAGGTGCACCATTGATTTTGGTAACGGTGCCAGCTTCGACCCAGCCTTAGTTTTAGATGATCCCTCTACGCCTTTAGATGTGGCTGTACTTGGAACTGCGGCAAGCGAAATTCTTGACGTTAGTAGCTACGTGTTGAAGGCGTCGATACGTCGCGCTTATAACAGAACCTCAGATAGTTTTACGGCAGGCACCGCTGCCGTGCGTTTGATTGATGAAGCTGGTCTTTTTAATCCAGCTAATACAAGCGGAGCGCTATACGGCAAGATTTTACCTATGCGAAAGATTAGGTTTATCGGTCAGTTTAATAACACAGAGTATGCGCTAGGTTCGATGTACGTTCAGTCTTGGAAGTATCAAAGTCCCACAGGCTTTGACCCTGCTTATGTAGACCTTAACTGCGTGGATGGTTTCCAGCTTTTAAATTTAGCCAGCATCAGTACCGTTACAGGCGGCACGGCTGGTCAAACCACGGCTCAAAGGATTACAAGTATCCTGGATGCCGCTGAATGGCCTGGGGGAATGAGATCTATTTCTACTACAGCGACCACCACGGTACAAGCCGACACAGGAGCCACTAGAACGGCCCTAGCGGCCTGTCAGACGGTCGAAGGCACCGAGCTGGGGGCTTTCTATATGAACCAGCAGGGATTCGCCACATTCCGCTCCAGGGCCGATATTATTGCCGCTTCAGGGGCGGCGGCCACTGTCTTTAGCGACACAGGGTTAAGCGGCACTATTAATTATCAAAGCGTCTCATTTGACCTCAGTGACTTTGGACTAATCAATAGCTGCACCGTCACCAGGACAGGCGGTACACCACAGATTGTAAACAATGTGGACAGTATTGATATCTACTTTAAACACAGCCGCAACAAGACAACAATCGCTCAGACCGATGCCGATGCCTTAAATCAAGCTTTAATGATCGTGGCGAGTAGGCAGGAGGTAGGTGCCGATTTGCGTATGGAAAACCTAACTCTTGATGCTACCGACGGCGCTGATCCAGATAGAATAATAGCGGCTTTAGAGCTTGACGTATTTGATCCCATAGAGGTTATTCAATCTTTACAGGGCGGAGATGCGGTAAGTGAAACTGTTATAACAGGCGTTGGATATGATATCTCTCCTAATTCATTTTTAGCTACTTTCACAACGGCGCAGCCGTTTGCCAGTGGCTTCGTGCTAGACTCTCTAATAGATGGCCTACTAGATGAGGACTCGCTCGCTTATTAAGGAGAAAAATGGCTGCAGGTTTAGGATTTAAGAATTTTCAGACAGGAGAGGTACTTACCTCCGCGGACGTAAATGGCTATTTAATGCAAGGCGTCTTAGTTTTTGCTAGTGAAGCTGCTAGAGATGCTGCTATAACATCACCGCAAGAGGGACAGTTCGCATACACAAAAGATAATAATAGTCTCTGGTATTACTCTGGTAGCGCTTGGGTAGCAAGCGGCGCAACAGGTGACATAGAGGGCGTAACAGCTGGTACAGGTATTAGCGGCGGTGGCACTAGCGGCACAGTAACTATTACTAATTCTATGGCTACTGCAATAGATGCTAAAGGTGATTTAATAGTTGGAACTGGTGCAGATACTTTTAGTCGCCTAGCGGTAGGCACAAACGGCCAAGTCTTAACTGCCGATAGCACAGAAGCAACAGGGCTAAAGTTTGCTGCCCCTGCTAGTGGTGGTGGTATGACTTCTCTGGTATCTGCTAATTTGCCTACTAACACTAATACAGTAACTTTAAGTACTATATCTGCTGATTATATTGATTTAGTTTTATACATTAGAGATTTTTATTTTGCAGCTGACGATTATTTGACCCTAAGAGTAAATGGCGCAACGGGTGCAACTGATTATGGATTCATTAATATAAACCAAAGTGCAGAAAATACAGCGGCAATAGGTTGTGACGGCCTTAGAGATAGATTATATTTAACAGGTGATGACGGCAACGAAAGCGCTGATAGAAATGCATTTGCTATGTTGCAGATTCCAGACTATGCAAACACATCTCATATTAAAGCTTTATATTCGCGTTCAGTAGTTAGAGATCAAACTAACACCTACAATACGCAAGCTTTGTCTTGGGGAAATTTTAACAGCGCTTCTGCTATTTCAAGCATTACTTTATTAACACAAAATGGAAGCAATTTCTCGGGCGGTTCTTATCAACTTTATGGAGTAAAATAATGACAACAATAGTTATCCACAATACTGAAACTGGCGAAATAATTGAAAGAGATATGACACCAGCAGAATTGGCACAACACGAAAAAGATTTGGCAAATGCCGAAGCCGAGCAAATTAGGAAGCAAGAAAAGGCAGCAGCAAAAGAGGCTCTTTTGGAAAAACTAGGCATTACTGCCGATGAAGCCAAGTTGCTTTTAAGCTAAGCACAATCCCTCAAGAGTGTGACAGAACTTTCTTGAGGAAGTAATATGCTTGTATGGAAAAGAGCGCAAACGGCTGGCCAGCCTCAGCCGATCCTGAAGAGATAGTTATTATCCGCAAGCGCGTTCCAGGCACTGATTTAAAGCTTCGCATTGCCGAGCCTGTAGCGCCGTTGCTTATAGCATTCGCCGCCGACTTCCACCGCCTAGTTGAACCTTTAGATGAGGGTCAGTTAGACGACTGGGGCTATTGCTATCGCAAAATTCGTGGAACCCAGACCGTCATTTCCAATCACGCTAGTGGCACGGCCATTGATCTAAACGCTACAAAGCATCCACTAGGGGCCGTTAATACCTTTAACAAAGAGCAAGACAAGAGCATAAGAAGGCTCTGTCGTAAGTATGGTTTAAAGTGGGGCGGCGACTACAGATATCGCAAGGATGAAATGCACTTTGAGATAGCATTAAACTCCGCACAAGTAGCTACATTAATCTCTGCATTAGGTTTGGAGAAAACTGATGACAACCGCAAAACAGAAGAAGCAAATCAAGACGGCGCAGCAGGTGGCGGCTTCTTGGGGCCGCGCAGCACTTAGCGCCGCCCTTGCTTATTACCTAGCCACTGGTGATCTAACAATTAAGGGTTTAACAAGCGCAGCTCTAGCAGCCGTGCTTCCACCTCTATTGCGTTATGTAAATCCTAAGGATCAATTGGGACGTGGATAGTCTTTTCATACAGTTGGGCGTTATAGCAGCTGCCACGATATCTGGGGTGGCTGCTATATTTGCTGCGCGTGCTGAAAAAAACAGCCGTCCAGTTTCAAACGGTTTTGCTGAGGAGGTGCTAACAGATTTAAGAGAATTAAGAAAGATGTTATTCCAACATTTAAAAGAACACGATAAAGAGGGACAAAATGAAAAGTGTTTACATTGTACCAACAAGAGGACGACCAGAAAACGCGTCAAGGCTTATTAAAGCTTGGAAAGATACTGACGCTCAATCAGATTTATTTTTTGTCTGCGATATAGATGATCCGCGTATGCGCGATTATGAACAAATACCTGACATAGCAATCATTACAAACCTGCACACCTCTGGTGGAATGGCGCAGCCTTTAAATATGGCAGCAATGATTTTATTAAATGATGAGAAATACGACCGCTATCAGTACTTTGGATTTATGGGCGACGATCATTTGCCACGCACTAAGTATTGGGATTACTTATTGAAGCTAACAATTCCAGGCACAAAACAAGGCGTCGCATACGGCAATGATTTACTGCAGCAAGGCAACCTGCCCACGGCCTGTTTAATGACGCGAGGCATAGTAGAAAAGCTACGTGGAATGGTGCAGCCTGGGGCCAAGCATCTATACCTGGACAATTTTTGGTTGCAGCTGGGTAGGGACATAAACGGCCTCTACTACTCGCACGACATCGTAATAGAGCATCTACATCCTGTGGCTGCTAAAGCAACGATGGATGAACATTACGCCAGAGTTAACGCTCCTGAATATTACGAACACGACAGAAAAGTCTTTGAGGAGTTTATAGCCAGCGACACTTATAAAGAGCTTGTTTTGGCTTTGCGATGAAAATATTAATCACAGGATATAAAGGATTCGTTGGACGTAATTTCGTAAAAGCTTTACAAGGTCACGATTTAACTCTGATAGATATAAAAGACGGAAACGACGCTCGAGACTTTTTTAGGACCGATGACTCGCATTTTGATTTGCTTATACACCTGGCCGCTGTCGTCGGCGGCCGCCAAATGATCGAGGGCAATCCTTTAGCTCTAGCTGTCGATTTATCTATTGATGCCGAGATGGCTTCCTGGGCAATGCGTACCTTGCCTGGCCACATCTTGTACTTTTCATCCAGCGCTGCCTACCCAGTTGAACTGCAATCAGGAGATATAAAAAGACGGCTAAGTGAAAACGACATCGATTTAAAAGATATTAGATTGCCAGATATGACATACGGTTGGGCAAAGCTAACAGGTGAGATGCTTTGCGAGCATCTAAGACTTGAAGGTTTGACTGTGACAGTACTAAGACCTTTTAGCGGCTACGGATCGGACCAGGACCTTAGCTATCCCTTCACCTCGTTTATCGATAGGGCAGCCAGACTAGAGGACCCTTTTACCATTTGGGGTTCCGCTCTGACGGTCCGCGATTGGATTCACATCAGCGATATTGTAGAAATTAGCTTGGCAATGGCCTTAGATCGCCTATCTATCACCTGCAACCTAGCCACAGGCAGGGCCACCGCCTTTGCCGAACTGGCCACCCTGGTCATCAAGGCTAGGGGTGCAGGCTATAAACCCAGGATTGAGGTAGACCAGCTGGCGCCTAAAGGGGTCAATTTCAGGGTAGGCAACCCCAGCTTCCTTAAAATCCTGGGCTTTGAGCCTAAAGTTCCGCTTGAGGTTGGCGTGGCGCAGGCGCTTTCTGTCTGGACTCAGGCGTAACCTTATGAAGCCTGAAAGCTCCTAACCCTTCAGGCAAAGGGACAGCAATGATTGAGTTCATACAGCAATACACGGATCTGTTTATATGGATCATCGGCGTAACTATTTTTACCTGTGGTTATTACGTCGGACATTATTACGGCCATCAACAGGGATTCGTTCGTGGCCGCGTAGCAGGACGCAAACATCCATCGATGAGAAATAGTTGATTTAAAATGAACTTAAAAGAAATCGCTGCTGAGTTAGCAGCGTTAACGGTCATCAAAGACGCCGTATCGGAAGCAACAAATTACCTGCGCGAACTCGCAAAGGATGAGCTGACGGAAGTAGGCGCTGATATGACAAAAGCAGTCATCGACAATCAAGAGGTAGCGAAAATCACCCTTGTAAGCCGAGACGTAGCTTTCGTTATTAATAATGAAACTGCGTTCTTGCACTGGGTAGAGGAGAACTTCTCAACTGAAATAGAGCCAAAGGTACGTGATTCTTTTAGAAAAAGATTTACGGAAACCCTAGCAATGACGCCTGACAGTAAGATATTTAGCACCCTTAGCGGTGAGATATTGGAATTTATGTCGGTAGAAACGAAGGCTCCTTATGTATCGACTCGTTTTGCTCCAGAGGGCAGAGAGATCGTGCTTGAGGCAATGCGTGAGCATCGCCTAACAACCCTGCCCTGGCTAAATAGCTATGTGGAAAGCAAACGACGAACGGAGATTGAATAATGGATGAGAAGCAAGCGGCAAAACTACGCGCTCCATTTAAAGAAAGTCAGATAGAAAAGAAAGTGATGGGCAGTCGCTCATACAACTACATCAATCACGCGGTCGTTACCAATCGATTAATCGAAGTGGACCCCACCTGGTATTGGGCGCCTATGGCATTAGCAGAAAACGGAATGCCACAATTAGATGAACACAACGGTATCTGGATAAAACTAACCATTTGCTCTGTAACGCGTATTGGTTATGGAGCTTCAGAACCGCATCAAAAAGGGGCCGATGCGGTTAAAACGGCTATCAGCGATGCCATCAAAAACGCCGCAATGCGTTTTGGAGTGGCGCTCGATTTATGGGGTGCTGATAGCAATGGACAAAGCGCAGAACACGTGAACCTTTCCACGCCTGTTCTGCGCTCTGTTCCACCTTTAAAGCCAGTGGTTACTGAAAGCCAAGACTTAGCTGACTTTATAGCTGCACAAAGACCAAATGATCCAACGCCAATTGTACAAACGGCGGAGGAGACTGGTGAGCCTCATTGTAAACACGGAAGTTTTGCTTGTCGAACCTACAGGTCTGGCACAAGTAATAGCGGTAAGGCGTATGAAGGTTTATTTTGCGGACGTAAACCTTATGAAGAGCAATGCACACCGATCTCTTTGGATGGAAAGCCGTGGAAGAAATGAAGAAATCAAAGAAAACAAATCGCATCGTGAAAAGCCAGAAATGCGATCACACATTGCGCCCTGAATTTGCCGAGATGGTTAATAAAACCATTTTTAATTTTCAGAGGATAAAGCAAGAAAATGACGAAGGTTTATTGATGGCTACTTTGCTAAACTTTGCCATCGTGTTGCCATCGTTTCTTACCGCCTTATCACAAGACTATGAAATAAGTGATGAAGCCACTGATACTGACTGAACAAGATAAGGCGTTGGCGCGTCAAACCGCTGACGCCTTTATCCAGTGGTCGATACAAACACAAAGCACCGACAGGCCGCATACCAGGTATAAAGCCTGGGAATCAGATCATCAAAGAAAACAGCAAATGCAATTGGCCTATGGAGCAGAAATAGCTATTGCCAGGCTTTTAAACCTTCCCTGGAATGGCCTGGATACCTTCAAAAACAAAGCCGATGTGGGCGATAATATTGAGGTGCGATACTCCTCTGTGCCGTACCTGATTCTGCGGCCTAATGATCGCGAGAGCGACATTGCCTTTCTAGTGCAGGGTTCTACTTTAGATCGCTTATTTTTAGGCGGCTTTATGCCTGTAAAAATGGGCAGAACGCCAACCTACAAGCTAAAGGATGAAGAGACCTGGTTTATACCCAGAGAGTCCTTGTATGCCTTTATACCGCAGTACCAGGCTGTCCAGGCGTTTCTACAGCGCTTGGCGACTAGAAGCCAAACACCGTGATGGCCTTTATAGGGCCTCTAAGGGGCTTTTTAGCCTGTTTCAGGGTGTGGATGTAGGTAAGTTCCCACAGGCTCGTCGTGGTCGCTTGTGGGCGGCAGGTGGGGTGGCTGCGGACCACCCCATTTGCCATTTATAGCCAGTGTCTATTTGACGTCTTGTCCGAGGGTAGGTCTATATTTTGCCCTGGTCGTAAGACTGGGGCAGGAACACCAGCAGCGACGGTCGACGGTCAAATGATCGGTTACCGAGACGCAGTGATTCCTCCGTACTCACCTAAATTAAATTTGGGGGGGTAGGGGGGGCATTTCACTGCAACTCAAGTCTCTGGTCAAATAAAAAAAAATAAATTAATATAAAATATGAACTGATAAATCCCTACCAATGAAGGGAATGTAAATGACACTAAACATCAACATTGGTATTGGAGAAATTACTACAGAGATCTGTTCTGATGAATCACTATCATTTGACGCAATTGAGTCAATTCTAAACAGAGCTGTACAGAGCGTCCTAGTAATATTTAACTCGTTAGACGCAAAGGATCGCACTGCAGTTTTGGGATTGGAAGACGCTGATGACGAGACGGACGAAGAGGAAGACGCCTGAAGGCTACAGGTACTGCAACAGTTGTCGGCAGGTATTAGCTACATCCCAATTTGGCTGGTCTAGCAAGGCTCGCAACAAATTACGGCACGATTGTAAGAATTGCCGAAACCTACACAAGTGGGTACTTCGCAGGGTAAAATCGGAGCGTGAACAGCTCCTCGTTGCACAGAAACAGTGCTGCGCCATTTGCGGCATACATAACGACATCAGTCGACTGGGAGTCGATCACAATCACAAAACACAGGCCATACGCGGCCTTCTATGTCACGACTGCAACACTGGCCTGGCAGCCTTTGAAGACGACTCAGACCTACTAACAACAGCAGTGATTTACCTTTTAGCAAGGGAGAATGAATGAAGTTAGCCTCTATATTTCTAGCACTGGTTCTCAATACGCCAGATGGGTATCAGCAATATGCATTTAAGTACATACAGAAATACGAGCGGCCTTGCATTAAGGAGCTTTGGAGATTAGAGAGCAATTGGCGTCCAGAGGCCAAATCTCCAACACACGATTACGGAATACCACAACGACATATGAAGCACAATACAAAGAAGCAAATCGCCAAGTTTAGATCGGACCCTATAAAGCAAATCGACTGGGGTATAGGCTATGTGCGTCACCGATACGGTGATTTCTGCAAGGCGTTACATCACCACCGCGCTCGCGGCTGGTACTAGGGAGCCAAATGTTAATATTTGATTTATTTGCTGGAACAGGAAGCGCGACGTTGGCTTTTAGTCTGGCTGGGCATCAAGTGATTAAATTTGAAATCGACCGTCAATTTAAAGCGGAAGAGTATGTCGATGTGTGCAGCCTAAACGCAAAAGATTTATTAAACAAGTATGGACGACCTGATTTCATCTGGGCTTCTCCTCCTTGCACCGCTTTTAGCGTTGCTTCAATAGGGCATCATTGGGGTGGAGGTTATAGAAGCTACGAAGCAAAGACCGCGTTGGCATTACATAGTCAGGCATTAGTGGCGCATACAGTCAAATTAATTAAAGAACTAAATGCAAAACACGGTTGGTTAATAGAAAATCCGCGAGGGATTTTGCGAAAATTGGACGTCGTCAAAGGTTTACCACGTCAAACCGTTACCTATTGTCAGTATGGTGACCAGCGAATGAAACCCACAGATTTATGGGGCAAATTAGAGGGTTGGGAAGCGAGACCAATGTGTAAAAATGGGGATAGCTGTCATCAAAAAGCTCCAAGAGGCTCTCGGACAGGAACTCAAGGTTTAAAGAATAGTAAAATTCGAGCGGAAGTACCGTTAGAGTTATCAACATCGCTACTTTTGGCGGTAGCAAAAAGGGGACAGATATGGATTTAAGAGAAAAAGTAACTATTGGCGTGTGTTCGCCAGGTCAATGGCACGCGATGTTTGCTACAAGCATCATCGATATAGCAAGAAGCCAAGCAGTATTAGGACAACTTATAAGCTTAGAAGGATCAGGTGTTATAAGCCGATTACGTAATCAGGTTGTAGCTACCTTCTTAGAAAGAACAACAGATGATTGGTTGCTGCAAATAGATACTGATCAGATTATAAGCGTCGATATGTTTAAAAAGCTTATAGCGGCGGCCGATAAGGATGAAAGGCCAATCGTTTCAGGAGTTGTTCACGCAGGTTGGGATACCAATAACCTATATCCAGAACCTGTACCTTGCGTGTTTAAGATAGGCGAAGATGGCGGTTTATTTAGTATGCACGAATACCCAGAGGACACGGTGGTAGAGATAGATGCTGCTGGTACAGGTTGCCTATTGGTACACCGTCGTGTGTTTGAAGAGATGCGTGATAAGGCCGACAAGGTTCAGGAAGCTGATAAGTGGTGTTGGTACAGGGATATGCCTATAAACGGTTCTTGGGTAGGTGAAGACATATTCTGGTCTATACGTGTAAAAGCGTTAGGCTATAAGATGTTTTGCCATACAGGTGTGCAGCTACCACATAAACGTAGCTATTGGTTAAAGCGTGATCACCACAAGGACTATGGTCGTTATGTAGACGCCAGACACCAAAGCGCAGAGCAACACTTACAAGTAGCCAACGACGTTAGTCTTGGCGTCAAAGGAGAAAAAGAATAATGGCAACAACCTCAAGTGCTATAACCGTAACCACTACAGCGCAGACTATTGTCAGCGTTGATAACGTGACGCAGTATGTGCAACTACACGCTAAAGGTTCTACTTACCTGGGCGCTGTAGACGTGACAACCTCGACAGGGTTTCTGATGGATAACGACGACAAGGTGGCGCTGGTGATACCGCAAGGATGCAGCCTTAGTGCCGTCACAACCACTGGGTCGCATACTTTATACGTGCTAACTACGCGTGTGGATTGATTATATGTCCGTTTTTTCCCACGCTCATTGGCTTTGATAT
>Ga0208975_1000404_pt1 | contig 21410 bp, 31 predicted proteins | sample GreLakmeER78MSRF_FD_187700 | JGI IMG/M metagenome (GOLD analysis project Ga0208975, IMG submission 187700) | Freshwater lentic microbial communities from great Laurentian Lakes, MI, USA - Great Lakes metaG ER78MSRF (SPAdes) | ecosystem: Environmental > Aquatic > Freshwater > Lake | place: Great... | reverse complement strand
ATCTAACATGGAACAGGAAGTAATTGATGAAACTGGAACAGACGATTCTAAAGAATCTAATTTACAATGAAGAATATTTACGCAAGGTTTTACCATTTCTAAAATCAGAATATTTTACAGACAGAAGTGATAAAACATTATACGATGAAATTGCATCATTCACAGAAACTTACAATTCTACACCAACGGTTGAAGCACTTGTATTGGCCGTCAAAGAAAGGCGAAATCTCTCAGATGAGGAAGTGGAGAAGTGTGAATCTTATCTACAAGAGATTGAGAAAACTAAAGGTGAAGAATCCAAGGTTCAATGGCTTGTTGACAAGACCGAACAGTTTTGCCAAGAGAAGGCCATTTACAACGCTGTATTGGGGTCTATTTCAATCCTCGATGGCAAGGACAAAACAAATGACAAAGGTTCGATTCCCAAAATACTATCAGATGCCTTAGCGATAAGTTTTGACAATTCTGTTGGCCACGATTATCTTGAAAACTCTGATGAACGATATGATTTTTATCATCGTAAAGAAGAACGAATCCCTTTTGACTTAGAGTTCTTTAACAAAATCACAAAAGGTGGTTTACCTAATAAGACGCTTAATATAGCTCTTGCCGGAACTGGCGTGGGAAAAAGTTTGTTCATGTGTCATGTGGCTGCAGGCTGTATGGTACAAGGCAAGAATGTTCTTTACATCACAATGGAAATGAGTGAAGAAAAGATTGCAGAACGTATTGATGCCAACTTATTGAATGTCACAATTGATGACCTTGTAAGTTTACCGAAAGATTTGTATGATAAAAAGATTAATAAACTCCGTGAAAAGACTGTTGGTAAACTTATCATCAAAGAATATCCAACAGCATCTGCAAGTAGTATACACTTTCGGACCTTACTCAATGAGCTCAATCTTAAAAAGTCTTTTGTTCCTGATATTATTTTTATTGATTATCTTAACATATGTTGTTCAGCGAGAATCAAAGCCGGAGCGAATGTCAACTCTTACACCTATGTCAAAGCAATCGCTGAGGAGTTGCGAGGTCTTGCCGTTGAGTTCGGAGTACCTATTGTTTCTGCGACACAAACAACTAGAGGCGGATTTACTTCTTCCGACCCCGGACTCGAAGACACAAGTGAGTCTTTTGGTTTGCCAGCTACAGCAGATTTGATGTTTGCTCTTATTTCTTCCGAAGAACTAGAAGAAATGGGACAGATTATGGTAAAACAATTAAAGAATCGTTATAATGATCCAACACATTTCAAACGATTCACTCTAGGTATTGATAGGTCAAAAATGAGATTATATGATATTGAACAATCTAGCCAAGACGGCATTACAGATTCTGGTCAAGATAAACCACTCAACACATTTGGTAACAGAGATAAACCACAGAAGAAATCATTTGACGGATTTAAAGTATGAAATTAGAATTTAATGATGCAGTTCATTGTGCCAAAGTATTTGAAGATTACTTTGGCAGCTTTGACCGTATTGATGAGTATATGCGTGACCAGAAGTTGAATTCTCTGGCTGAACTACCATCCAATCCTTTGTTTCCAATCGAAGATGAGTTGTTCCAAGACTTCACAATGAATCCAAAAGATATGAATTTTGAGGTTGTAGAGATTGATAATGAAACTTGGACCAATCTATTGAACATCACTTCATCTCATGTAAACATTCCACCAGTTGGCCGTAATGTTAAACTGGCAGTACGTGAAACCAATACAGGAAAATACGTAGGATTCATTCGTCTTGGTTCACCTGTAATCAACTGTAAGCCACGTAATGATATGTTAGGACAGGTGTTTACACAGAAACCTGAGTGGGGTAAACGATTCAATAACTCTGCGATGATGGGTTTTGTTATTGTACCTGCACAACCATTTGGTTATAATTACCTTGGTGGTAAATTATTGGCTGCAATCTGCACTTCACATGAAGTACGTGAGATTGTAAATGCAAAATATGGAATGAATCTGTGCCTCTTTGAAACAACTTCTTTGTATGGTAGTTCAAAGACTGTATCACAATATGATGGTATGAAACCATATATCAGATATAAAGGTCTGACAGATTCAGATTTTCTACCCATGATGCATGGTAAACCTTATTCCGACCTACGTGATTTCGTACAAGATAAAGTCGGACCTTTGGTTGAGGATGATGCTTCCAGTAAGAAACTAAAAATCTCTATGAAGATTATATCACTTACTAAAGCATCACTTAAAGGTACACCTGAAGGGGATACATTCATAGCAACGATTGGGAAAGCAAAAGGGTTGACAGAGCAGAAAAGATATTACATCAGTGACTATGGCTTTAAGAATATGGTAGACTATGTGAATTGTAAGACGGACGTGCTTATTCCTGGTGAAAACTATGAGAAACACAATCTGGTAAACTTGATTGAATGGTGGCGAAATAAGGCTTGCAATCGGTATGAAACTCTGTATAATGACAATCGGTTAAAAACCGAATTGGAAATTTGGACTTCTGGAAAAGAGATTCAAATTATAAGATAAATACTTTTTTTGAAGGTGTTAAATGGCTTATACTTTTTTCCCAAAGACTGCAACGGAAATCAAGCAAACTCTAAAGGGTGACAAAGCAAAGATAGAAGATATAATCAACATCTTTGCTTATCTAAAATCAAAATTTCCAAAAGTTGAAACTCCAATCAATGTTGATCCCGCATCAATTGCTAAGATTAATGTTACAAGAGATTTACAAACTGATATTGACCTTGCTAAAATAAAAAGAGAAGCAAAGGTAACTAAAATTACCATGAAATTTGGTTCTGGATCATCTGGCGGCCGAGGTGTACAGAATAAAGGTAATGCATATGAGGGAGAACTTGCTGATGCATTGAGACAATGGTGGAAAGGTGAAAAGATAACCGACACAAAATTACTTCAAGCAGTTGATGATATAGTTAAACTTCATAAACTGAATAAATGTAAAAATCTAGAAGTTAAAGAGGTTGGTGAATTAAACAACAAAAGACCTTTTATATTCTCACCACAAGTTTTAATTTCATCTAAAATTCCTGTACGTGATAACAATCTGGGGCCCGTTGTTACCGACATTACATTAATTTGTGATAAGAAAGAAATCTTCCTAAGTTTGAAAACTGGTGGTACTGTTACCTTTTTCAACTCAGGCATCCGTACAGTTCTTTCACCAGCAGAAATCAAATCTGGTAAAATTACAAACAAAGATGGTTTAAAAATTCTTAATATGTTTAACATCAACGATGCATTGTTTTGTGATATCTATAATGGCAAATTAAAAAAAGGTTATGTTGAAGATGTTTGGAAAACAATGTCATCGAAACAGAAGAATGAATTGAAAAACTTTTTAATTTCTGGCGTTGGCCATGGTTACACTATTGTACATAAATTGACGGGTAAAACCGAAGTGTATGAAATTGATAAAGATTACATGACTTCAGCTGCAACACCAAACTCATGTAATGTATACTATGGTGGCAAATCTGGTACAGGTAAGCGTATTGACATGGAGATAGAAACAGGTCATTACATTCTTAAATTAAATATACGTGACACACAAGGCGGTGATGGTTATCCTACCCGTATGATGTGTGATTACTCCTACAAATAATGGCATTAACAGACTTCGATAAAATTCTAAAGAGTTATGAGGACACCGAAAATGATTTCGGTTTCTCAGCTATTTCTGAACAAGAATATAATTCTACAATTAAAGAGAGTGTACAGACCGTTGAGAATTACAAAGTTAATTTGACAGAAACGGAAAGACGCTTGGCTGAACTTGAGAAGATGATTATACCTTTCCTGAAGAAACTACATAGTACAGGAGATAAAGAATATATCTACTGGCCTAATCGTAAACCAGCAATTGAAAAACAAATTGAGGCAATTCTAAAATTAACTAGAGGATGATAAATTATGAAGCCGTTAGTGACTGTGATTACACCTACAACGGGTGCTCCGTATCTACGCCAAGCGATAGAATCGGTTAAAAATCAAACCTATGATAACATACAACACCTAGTTGTTGTAGATGGACAACCAAAAGGTCGTGTGATAGCAAGAGAATATCCACATATTGACCTAATAGACCTCCCATACCCAACAGGACTTGACCGGTTCAACGGACACCGAATCTATGGTGCATCAGTGTACCTTGCAAAAGGTGACCTGGTTTGTTTCTTGGATGAAGATAATTACTATGATTACACACATATCGAATCTCTGGTAAATGTAATTCAAAAAGGTAATGATTGGGCATATTCTTTGCGTAAGATTGTAGACAAAAATGGTAACCATGTTTGTATGGATGATTGTGAATCATTAGGTAAATGGGAATCTTGCATTGGTGATTACTTTGTTGATGTTGGTTGTTTCTTTTTACCAAAGATGCTTGCAATTCAAACAAGTCCAATTTGGTATCGCAAAGCAAGAGAACCTGGAGTACCAGAAGTTGATAGAATGTTGACTCATGTATTGAGAAACAATAACTTAAAATATGATACTAATGCAGCTTACAGTTTAAACTATCGTACAGGTAACACACAGTTATCAGTACAATCGGAATTCTTCTTACAGGGAAATAAGAAGATGTTTGAAAAATATAATGGAGAATTACCATGGACAAAAAAGACCTGATTATAGGTGCATTTAAAAACTATAACTACGAACAAGTCAAACCTTGGATCGAATCTATTAATGAATGTGGATTCAAAGGTGACAAAGTTCTGATTGCAATTGATGCATCAGAAGAAACAATCAACAAGATTAGACAAGCCGGATTCACTGCAATATCTGCACAATCCATGTCAGGTGCAATGTTTCATATGGAACGTTTCATTCACATTTATGATTATTTGAAGAAACATAATGGTGAATATCGTTATGTTGTCAGTACTGATGTGCGTGATGTAATCTTTCAAAATGATCCAATGGAATATTTGTCACATGTATTAACAAATAATTCTGGTTACGATTTGATTGGTGTATCTGAATGTATACTAGTTAAAAATGAACATTGGAATCGTGACAACATTCTAAAATGTTTTGGTACATATTTCTATGAAGAAATTAAAGATTTTGAAGTATTAAACGTTGGTACATTGGCTGGCAAAGCACACATCATTGCTGACTTGTGTGGTATGTTATATCAACTGTCTTTAAATAGAGCAGATTGGGTTGCCGACCAAGCTGCATACAATATATTGATGGGTTGGTTCCCATATATTGATTTAACATACATCAGTGGTTTAAATGATGGTTTCTGTTGCAACTTACATGTAACAAATAAACCTATTGAAAGAGACCACTTTGCACCTTTCATTACAGAAAAACATCCAATCTTTGAGGATGGTGTAATGAAAACTGGCGATGGTCAACCATACTACATTGTACACCAATATGACCGAGATCCAGAATTGAAGAAATTTTATCATGATAAGTATAAGGTTGAAGAATTAATTACTTTTAGGACAACATAATGATTACTATTGTTACTGCTTTTTATGATATTGGTCGTGGAGAATGGACACCAGACAAAGGCCTACCACATTATCTACAAAGAACTACTGATACATACATTGAACGTTTTTCACACATGGCTCAAATGGAAAACGAAATGGTTGTATTTTCTACACCAGATATTATTGAGAAACTGAAACCTTTGCGAGGTGATAGACCAACAAAATTTGTTTCGTTTGATATTTTTAGTAAGTATGCAGACTTGATTAAAGATGTTAACAGCATTCAGAAAACTGATGCATTTCAAAATTTAATTATTCCAGAACAACGGGCAAATCCAGAATATTGGAATGCACATTATGTGGTTGTTAACTTTCTCAAGTCAGTGTTTGTCAATCTAGCAATCAAACACAACATGGTTAGTAATGAATTAGTTTCTTGGTTGGATTTTGGTTATTGCCGCACGGCAGAGAAAGTACCTACAAGTAAGAAATGGTCTTATGATTTTGATGTTAATAAGATGCATCTTTTCAATTATAAAGAATATGATGATAAACCTATACATGAAATTATTGCGACAAACGATGTTTATATTCTTGGTGCAAAGATTGTTGGTGGTAAACCGGCATGGCCTAAGTTTGAATCTGCAATGAAAGAGTGTTTGATTGAATTAGGTACGAATGGTTTGATTGATGATGACCAAACACTTATGTTAATGTCATCAATTAAATATCCGGAATTATTTGAACTACATAAGATTCCGGACCATCAACTCGGACTTGATCCGTTTGTTATTTTTAGTGACTTTAATAAAGAGGTATAATATGAGTGATATAATTAAATTTAATACTGCAACACAAGCATTTGGTGTTGAACGTGGAGTAACCAAGTGTTCGGGTTATGGACTTGGTGAATTGACCAAAGGCATGAAAAAAGGTTTAGAGATTGGATGTTCTGAGGCACATACCTCAAAGTTTCTATTGGACACCAATCCAGAATTAACACTATATTCAATTGATCCTTATGTTGCATATACCGATTGGAATGGTAATGTATTAAATGACCGAGAAGAATTCTTTGGCCGTGTCACGCAAGAGATGGCTGTTTATGGTGATAGATTTGTTTTGATTAGAGACTTCTCAGACAATGTTGTTGACCGGTTCAACGATGAAGAATTTGATTTCATCTTCATTGATGGATTGCACACCTACGAACAATTAACAAAAGATTGTCACAACTATTACTCAAAAGTTAAAACTGGAGGAATCTTCTCCGGTCATGACTATCAAACTATTCCTGGCGTCAATAAAGCCGTTTGTGAATTTGCACCAACTAAAACCGACAACGTTCTCACAACCGAATGTGATGTTTGGTACTGGTACAAATGAAATCGATTTTTATTATAACATCTTGTTTGATACCTGCAATTGGTGTCTTTAGTGCAGATGAACGTTTGAAACAAACATTAGAAACTGTTGATTCTATTAGAAATAAATCTCCAGAGTCATTTATTGTACTTTCTGATGTATCAATAGAAACATTAACGGACAAGTATTCAGAACTTGTTTCTAAGGTTGACTTGTTTTTAAATTTGAATCAAGTTGATTTTTTATTACACTTCACAAAAAACGGAATGAAAAGTCAAGGTGAATGTGCAATGATGCATGTGGTATTGGACTATCTGAAACAGAATCCACAATTATTGGAAGGTGTTGACCGAATCTTTAAGATAACTGGTCGCCTACAACTTGATGATGGTTTTGATATTAATCAATACAATGAGTTGAATGGTAAATACGTATTCAAAGAACGCATACCAACATGGATGAATGAACCTGTTCACGGAGCAACTCATGTTTTTGATACCCGTTTGTGGTCAATGTGTACTTCTCTGGTAGATACACACCAGCTGGTGTTGCAAGAAGTCTTTCCTCTACTAGGTCCTTTAGACTTAGAACACGCATATTACGCCATTATAGATAAAGAAAAAGTGGTAGAATTTGATAAGGTACATTGCCGGGGTCAAGTGGCCTCAACTGGTGAGTGGAAATTCGATTAAAATAGAGTGCTATATATCTAAGCCAAGATTTGACAGATTTATGAATCTGTGGTATAATCCATTATAAATAACCCTACAGACAACCAAAGTGTGTTGCAATTCAATAGGTAGACAATGTTATCATTCAAAACTTTTTTAACAGAGCAAGAGGATCCTGAAGAAGGCGCCAGCCGTCAAATTAAACACTTGACGCATGTGGAAGACCGTCCTCTACAAAATGGTGAAAAAGGTGCTGCACACGCTATTAAGTCATTGTCAGCTGCAGCAGAACACATTAAGGCTGGTAATAAATCATCCGAACTAACCACAAAATATGATGGTTCACCAGCACTTGTTTATGGTCATCATCCAAAAACTGGTAAGTTCTTTGTTGCATCAAAGTCTGCTTTCAATAAAACACCAAAGATTAACTATACACCAAAAGATGTAGACATGAACCATGGTCACGCACCTGGTCTGGCCGCAAAGTTAAAAGATGCACTAACACATCTACCTAAGATTGCACCTAAAAGTGGTGTATATCAAGGTGATATGATGTTTGGTACAGACAAACAGGATAAGAAAAGTGAAAAAGGTGGCGGTACATCGTTTCATCCAAATCCTTCTGGCCTAACATATACTGCACACGGAACACACGAAGGTGGAGTTAAGAAGGCAAAAATTGGTGTTGTTACACATCTGTCTTACCATGGTAAAGATGCAGCCAGTCTAAATGCATCACATGAAGTTGACCACGAAAATTTCAATAAACATTCTGATGTGTTCTCAGTTGATCCAAGAATGGACACATCAAAAGTACATTTCAGTCCAGAAGAACAAAAGAAATTCAGCAAACATATTGCAGATGCACAAGCAGTCCATGATACACATGGTGATGACATGTATGCTGGTACAAAAGCACATCATGGAGTCGGTGGTTCATTGGAAACATATATGAATCATACAGTTAGAACAGGTGAAGAACCCAACCATCAAAACTTTAAGAATTGGTTAGAAACCGATACGAATAAAAAAATTGATAAACTTAAAGTTGAAAAGAATCGTACAACCAAACAAGGCGAACTTAAAGCTGAACTTGGTAAAATTGAAAAAAATAAAAAACATTATAACAATGTATTTAAGATGCATGGCCATTTACAAAAGGCCAAAGATACACTCATTGGTGTAATGAATCAACATCAAGAATTCCAACACACACACGGCGGCGAATCTGCGAATCCTGAAGGATATGTTTTCCATCACAACAAAGAATCCGATAAATTTGTTAATCGTGCGGAATTCTCTAAGAGAAATTTTGCTGGGATAAGAAACATATGAAAAAGTTTTTAGAAAAATTACATGAAGATGCACAGACCCACACACCTGTGGTGATGGCATTTGGTCGCATGAATCCTCCAACTACTGGCCACGAAAAACTGGTAGATAGAGTGAAACAGTTGTCTAAAGATTACAAAGCACCGCACCACATTATTATATCACATTCTATGGATACAAAGAAGAATCCACTAGACCTTGCAAGTAAAATTAAACATGCAAAGAGATTCTTTCCTGGTGCGAACATAACTGGTTCAAGTAAAGAGAAACCAACATTCTTACAACATGCCGCTGCACTACATGCAGCTGGCCATGACCATTTAGTGATGGTTGCTGGTTCAGACCGTATTCCAGAATATGAACAAAAGTTAAATCAGTATAACGGTGAAGGTCCAGGTAAGTTATTCAACTTCAAAAAAATTGAAGTGAAGTCTGCTGGACAACGTGATCCTGATGCTGAAGGTGCAGAAGGTATGTCTGCTTCCAAGATGCGTGAACATGCGAAGTCTGGCGATTTCAATTCTTTTAGACAAGGTGTTCCTACACATGTTCCAGAAAATCATGCTAGAGCATTGTTTCGTGATGTTCGTAAAGGTATGGGACTAAATGAGGATTATAATCGTGGTCTTTTCAAAGCAATCTTTGTAACTGGCGGACCAGGTTCAGGTAAAGATATTATCATCCGTGAAGCAATCGCTGAGAGTAAAGCAGTAGAATTTAATTCAATACAAGCATTTGACTTATTGATGGACAAACAAAAACTGTCCGAAAAAACAACCGATTATCGTAGAGAAGCTATTCGTAACCGTTGCCCACTGATTATTAATGGTCCGGCTGATGACCACACTAGAATAATTACCATTAGAGAAGAACTAGAAGAATTTGGTTATGAAACTATTATGGTATTTGTTGATACAACCAATGAAGCCAGTAAAGAACGTAATGAGAAGTTGAACAAATCAATTTCAGAATCAATTAGATATGATAAGTGGCAATTAGCACAATCTTCAAAAGAAGCATATCGTCAGAATTTTTCTAATTTTATAGATTTCAATAATAGTTCAACTTTCGAAGAAATTCGAGAGGATATTACTGACACTTACGGAGAAATAAATAGGTTCATCGAGGACAAAAATTACAATGAAATTGCGTTCTCTTGGTTGGAAAGTCGTGGTAAAATTAGTATCACATCATTATTTAAGGAAAATGAAAATGTTAAGAAAAATTCTAGATTTTTTGAAAGTTACAAAACCAAACGCACCAATGGAAGTCCAAGTCTCAACGCCGGAACCGGTCCAAAAGCAGAAGGTCCAGGAAGTGAACTCCCAGATAATCGTGCAGGAGACAGTAACGCCGACAACATCAAGTGGGACGGAAACAAAAAGCGTGGAGGTTACAACTTCAGAACCTACACCGAAGAAAGTCCCAGCCTCAAAGTCAGCCCAATCCCCAAAGAAGACAACTTCTCCAAGGACAAGGAAAAAGTAAAACGTAATCGTTTTAGAGATTCACCAACTGTTAATCAACGTATGAGAAACATAACAACAGTTGGTCCAGAATTTGATACACGCCAACAGGGAACAGTATACCCTATGTCTGGTCTAGGCGATGTAACTTATAGAGAACATGTAGATTTCAAAAACTTTAGAGAATCGTATAATGATCCTGCCGATTCTGAAATGGGTGTTTACGGCGTATTGGGCGGTGCAACAAATAAAGAACCAATGGAAAATCCAAAAGATAAATTTGGTTCAAGTTCAATAAAGATAATAAAGAAGAAAAAGAAATGAAAAAATTTACAGAGTTTGTAAGAGAGTCCACACCGGAAACATCACATCATGATGCTCAAGAAATCAAACGTCAAAAGACACATTTGATGGATAAAGCAAAAGAGTATGGTGACCAAGCACAAAAAGAAAAACAGTTCGGCCACGGCGGAGCAGCAGAAGCTAAAGGTGAGACCATGGTTGCAGCTGCAAAAAACATTAAAGGAGATTAACATGATAAACTTAAAAAAGAACGATGCACTTGCTGATGCGGTAAAAGAAATTTTGCAACAAGAGGCACTAAAGGGTAATCAACATTTAATTGATAAAAATAAAAACAATGAAGTTGATGCACACGATTTCAAAATTCTTCGTGGCGAAAAGAAAGCAGTTAAAAAAGAAGAAGTTGAAACCGTTGAAGAAGGTCTTAAAGATATTGCCAAGAAAGCTTTCAAAGCTTTAACTGGTGGTTCAGATGAAGACCAATTGAAAGCACTTCAAAAGAGAACGGGTGTACCACAAACTGGTAAAAAACCTACCCCTCAAAAAGAAGAAGTGGAACAGATTGTTGAATTATCTAAGTCAACATTAAGTTCTTACATGGATAAGAAAAAAACTGAATACATGAAGGGCAAAACTCAGTCTGGTTCAAAAGAAAATGCCAAAGACATACAGAACATGGGTAAAGCTCACGACAAGATGAAGAAAGAAGAAGTTCAAGGTAAAACTTTGAAACAATTCAAAGAAGGTTGGGATGAAATGATGGCTGACGTTAAGAAACGTGGTGAACCACAACCAAACGGTGGATCAGGTAAAAAACAAGGTTCTGCATATGGTGGTTCTAAACAAAAAGACAAGCCAGAACAGGATACAGAAAAAAAGTAACTGAGGCAAAAGGACCAACCAGTCAGGAAGACGGACCTTTTGTCTCTAGTATTAATGATACACACGATTTGAAGCCATTAAACCACGCAAGGTACTTGGCCAAAAAATCTTTAAATAGAGTTCAAAAAGAAATGATGAACAAATAAGGCACAATAATGAGCAAAGCACAAACATTAAAATCTATAGTTAAAAGGGGGGGTGCAGAAAAGCCTTCTTTTGGAACTAATCCTTGGGATCCATGGTCCGCAAAAGCTAATATTGCGGAAGATGCTGCTTTGGATCAATATTTGACTTCTAGAGGTATCAATCCAAAACATGTTTCTAAAGACCAAAAGGTTGCACATTCCAAGATGGGTCAATTCATCAAATGGAAAAGAGACCACATGTCAGAAGCTGTGGATAGAAAAGATACAATAATTTTTGACATTCCTTTATTGATTCGTGTATTGGAGTTTGCTCGTGAAGAATTAAAATCGGATGTACTTCTACATAAAATGGTAGAAAGACTGATTTCAATTCGTGGCAAGGGAACTTTAACCATGAATCAGTATGGTAAGATTGTCAAAGAAGAAGCTGAATCTTTAGGTGAATCTTTTCCTGAATATGGTGAAAGAGCCAATAAACTTTTAAAAAGAAGTCATGAACTGTATGATAAATCTCGTTCAGAACCAGACGCTTCAAAGAAAAAAGAAATGGCTTCTAAGTCAACAAGAGCTCATGGTATTTTTATGAAAGCCAAAGAAAAACACATGAGTCGTCATCCTGAAGATGCGGAATCTTTACGAAACAAAACAATGTCTGGCGCAAGCAAAGATTATACGAGTGGTAAAAGATGGACTGGAGATTCTGTTGAACACTCAGATGATACAAATGTTATTTCTGAAATCAGTTCAGAAACATTGCAAAGTTATAAAAATAAAGCAATGAAGTCTTCTGATGATTTGGCTTCAAAAGGTGAATATAAAAAATCAAACAACCGTCTGTTGAATCATATGAAAGCCACCGGTAAACAGATTGATAAAACAACTGCTGGCATTAAAAAATCTTTGAATAAAGAAAACTATGAAGATCCTAAAGCTGCAACATCTATGCCTAGTGATGGTGCAAATAGTCCTGATGATGTTGAACAACCAAAGAGTAAAAAGTTGATTCAAATGTCGAAGTCTGCTCGAATCATTAAGTCCATCTATAAAAGAAAAGGTGTGAAAGAGGAAGCTTATGGTAAAAAACCAAAAATGCAAAATGTAAGTGCTGATTTAGAACAACCACAAGCCGCAGCGGTATTAACAGGCGGTACCACCTTGACTGGTGAAAAGAGGGATACCATCGAAATTGACCCTATGATGAAGATGCGTAAACCAGTTTCTGGAAAAAGATAAATAGTAAATATAACCCACGGTTAAAAGGAGAATAAAATGTCATCTTGGGGAAATAACGATAACGCAGCTAACGCACCATATTGGGCTGTTGAGACAGTACAAACAACAAATGCGCCAGTTGCATCCGCACCAACAGCAGCAAACGTTGCACTGTTGTATGGTAATACACAATTCCAGGCATACACACAAGGTATGACTGTTGGATTATTCATGGTAGATGCTACAGAAACCACTGCTGGTGGTGATAATGTAGTAGATATCTCATTGTCAAATCAAGGATCCGGATATGTTGCAGCACCAGGTGTAACAATCGCATCTGGTGGCGGCGCATATGACGCAACTGCAACTGCTACCATTGCTAATGGCATGGTGACTAATATCACAGTTGCAAACACGGGTGTTGGTTACACATCAACTCCAGAAGTTATAATTGGTCAACCCAATTTAGTTATTCCAATAGCTCAAGTTATTGTTGCAAACAACGTAATAATGTATACTGGCCATGGACAAGCAAATAGTGCTGCTCTAGTTTATAACTGGAATGGTTCTGCAAACATTGGTGGTATTACAAACGCAAACACATATTATGTTGTTCCTGTTGATGCCAACCGTTTCTCACTAGCAACAACTGCTGCTAATGCGGCTAACAACGTTGTTATTGACCTTACAACACAAGGTGCTGCAACACAATACTTTGATATTGTTGGTGGTGTACGTGCAACAGCAATTGCAAGTCGTGGTTTGAGTCAATCACAAGGTGGTGCAGAACATGCAACACACATTGGTTGGAACATAAAAACAGTTGGTTCAGGTGGCCGTGCAGGTCGTGTACAATATGAAACGTTAGTTGCCATTTCCGAAGTTAAAGGTGATGGTTCAGACGATATTTCTTTACCTGACGCTTAATAAAAGGGGCTTCGGCCCCTCTTTAATATGTTTGATGATTTGAATGAAGAAAATTTTATGTTGTATGCTATGAAATGCTATACATCACCACATTGTATTATGTCGGAATTTGAGGGAGATATCAAAAGAACGAAATATCTAAAAAGACTGTTTCGTAGATATAAGATAACAAAATCCCTCAAAGAACGATTGATAATGAACCATATCATTTTATTGAATAATGTTTTTGGTCCTGAAGCTACAGCAAGAATATTGTTCTATAAGACTGATGAACGTGATTATGATATTCTAAAAACTTTTTTAGATTATCTAGATATTATGCCTGATTTTGTTTATGGTATCAATGGAAAAACTATATTATCATCCGATTTACCACTAGATATGAATGTCGCAGAGATATTAAGAAACATATGAAAACACTAAAAGAATTTATCAACGAAGTTAAGAAACCAACCGGTGACCTGAAGAAGGCCTGTTGGGACGGTTATACTGCTGTCGGAACAAAAAAGAAAAATGGTAGAACCGTTCCTAATTGTGTTCCAGAAGAAGTTGTCATGGAAGGTCATGGTCCTTGGGGCAAAATGACACAAGATAAATTGGATAAGATTGCAAAAGCCAAAAAACGTGAAGAAAAAGAAAAAGGTCTTCTGAGAAAACCTGGATCAACGTTACGAAAAGATGCAACTAATTATGTTGCTAAAGTAAATGACCTTTCTGAAGAAGAACTAGAAGAAAACCATATTGCTATTGCCATGGGTAAAGAGATGGATGATGAGGGCAGTATGATTATGAATCAACTGGATCACATGGAACGTTCCATTAACATGATGCGTGGTGTGGTTAAGGATCCAAATATGCAGATACCTGCTTGGGTTCAATCTAAGGTAACATTAGCCGCAGACTACATTGAAACAGCTGCTGGTTACATGTCTAGTAAAAATGAAGAAGTTGTAACTGAATCAAAGAAAAAACCAGCTGATGTTTTTCACCGTGGACCAGCACCAAATGAAATATATGTTATGAAACAAATTGAAAAAGAAAAATTAGAAAAAGAAAAATTAAAAAAAGAAGAAGTTGAATATCTCTTTGACGTTATTGAAGAAATGGTAGAAGACCTTGCTTGTGAATTAAACGTTGATTCTGAATTAATTTGGGAAGAACTAGAGTGTATAAGTGATGAAAAATTAGTTGAAGAATCTGCCGCTTGGCAACGTAAAGAAGGTAAGGATCCTAAAGGTGGATTGAATCGTAAAGGCATCGCTTCATATCGCAGAGAAAATCCAGGTTCCAAACTATCAATGGCGGTCACAACTAAACCATCTAAATTGAAACCGGGTTCTAAAGCAGCCAATCGTAGAAAATCATTCTGTGCTCGCATGGGTGGTATGCAAGGCGCAATGAAAAAACCAAATGGTGAACCAAGTCGTAAAGCTTTAGCTCTAAGAAAGTGGAATTGCTAATGAAAACATTTCAAGAATATATTACAGAAAAAGGTAGATGTTGGACTGGTTACAAACCTGTTCCAGGTAAAAAAGCATATTCTGATAACAGCTGTGTGAAAGAAGACGGCATGGCCGGTGCACCAGCAAATAATGTTGGTGGTGGAAACATTGCTGGTTCAGGTGGCGCAGGTGGAGAACCTGGTGTTTCTAAGAAAAGAAATCCAGTAATGTCATCTATTAAACGTAAACAACCAAACATGTAACATGTGGATACTACAATGGTTACCCAGCTGGATATTTTACGCCGTCTTATTAGCCGGCGTTTTTGGTGTAGCCGCATCATATTTCATTAGATTCCTCAGTTTCATTCCTTTTCTTTATGTTTACAAAACACCTATACAACTTGGTTCAATTGCAGCAATTGCTATTGGTACTTTTATGGCTGGTGCAATACATGATAACAACGAATGGGAAGCAAGAGTAAAAGAAATGGAAGCCAAAGTTGCTGTTGCTGAAACACAATCAAAAGAAGAAAATATAAAGATTGTTGAAAGAGTGGTAAACAAGGTACAGATAGTTAAAACCAGAGGCGAAGACATTGTTAAATATGTAGATAGAGAAGTGGTCAAGTATGACACCAAGTTTGCGCCAGGTGGTATATGTGAGATACCTAAAGAGTTTATCAAAGCACATAATGATGCAGCTGAGGCACCAAAATGAAAAAACTACTTTTACTATGTGCATTTTTTGCACTAACTGGATGTTCTACAACTGTTCCAGTTAAAATGAAGTTTCCAGAAGTGCCAGATAAATTATTACAAAAATGTCCCCAGTTACAAAAATTGGGTGAAGATGTAAAATTGAGTGATGTAAGCAAAACTGTTACAATTAATTATACTACTTATTATGAGTGTGCTGTGAAAAATGATGCATGGATTGAATGGTATCAAATACAAAAACACATTTATGAAAGTGTAAAATAATGGAACTGACCAAAGAACAACTAAAACAATTACTTCCTAAAAACCCATACGTGGATCATTGGCATCACGCATTGTCAATTTTATTGCCTGATTATGAAATCAATACACCTCAGAGAATGGCTGCTTTTATAGCACAGTGTTCACATGAGTCTGGTGGATTTACTGCACTAAAAGAGAATCTAAATTACAAACCTGCAACGTTACGCAAAATCTTTCCAAAGTATTTTCCGAATGATGAAATTGCTAACGATTATTGTTCAAGACCAAACAAACAAGCAGCAATTGCAAACAAAGTCTATGCATCACGCATGGGTAACGGTGATGAAGCATCAGGTGACGGATATAAGTTCTGTGGCCGTGGATTGATTCAATTGACCGGCCGTGACAACTATACATTCTTTGCAGGTTCATTAAACATCACAGTTGAAGAAGCTTCAGAATATCTTGCGACATTCGAAGGTGCTGCACAATCAGCTTGCTGGTTCTGGGAAACAAACAACTTGAATCAATGGGCAGATAAAGGTGATATCGTCACATTAACGAAACGTATCAATGGCGGTACAATCGGATTAGAAGACCGTATCAAACATTATGAACATGCACTACATGTTTTTGGAGTTTGATATGAAAAAACTATTAGTATTACTAACCTTGTTGCCGGCATTAGCATTTGCACAAAAAGCACCACAAGGTGTTACTTATGACGCACAAATTATTAGAGTAACGGATGGCGATACAGTTGTTATCGCCGCACCATTTCTACCCTTACCACTTAAGCCCGAACTTGCGGTACGAGTCTACGGAGTTGATACTCCCGAAAAAGGATTCCGTGGCCAATGCGATAGTGAAAAGCAAAGAGGTGAAGCCGCTTCCGTTTTCACTAAAGGTCTCATTAATGCCAGCCAACAACGCCAAGTCATTCTATATGGCTGGGATAAATTCGGTGGTCGTGTATTGGGCGATATCATTCTAAACGGCCAGAGTCTACGTGCTCAATTGATTGCTAACGGATTTGCTCGTGAATATTACGGCGAAGCTAAAACCTCTTGGTGTAATTAAGGAAAAAACATGAATGATAAAAAGTTATTCTTTACTGCAATTGCATTAATTTTATTACCACTCACATTGGCACTTTTTGGTGGCGATAGATTTCGTTACCCATGTCAAGACCCTGATAATTGGGAAAAAGACTTTTGCAAGATGCCAAAATGTGATGTGACAAGAACATGTCCAGAACATATATTCAAAGGACAACGTGACCCAAGATTGGGACCACCAACAACAAGAGTTGAACCTATGGGACAAACTCCTGTACCAACACAATGTACTACACCAACACAAGGAGCTAACTGTGGAAAATAATAATCTCATGTATACAGAAGAACAGCTAATGGCTCGACTGAAATTCTTTATTGGTATTTGTTTAGCATTAACATTGACTGGTATTGTCTTTGTTGTTCTATATTCAATTATCTTTGTAACTCAACCATTAAATGCAATTAGTCCTATTGACCAAAAATTCTTTGAGTTGATTATTCCTATTGCAACATTCTTAACTGGTACTTTATCAGGCATCATGCTTGCAGGTAATGATAAAGACCTTAGAGCAAAGGCACTAGATGCAGCAAATAAACCACCAGTCGTTTCAGGACCACCAAGCACGCCTTCAACTAATGCACCAAGCAACAATGCAACATTTGGCACACCAACGTCAAGTGCAGCAACATTTGCACCAGCAGCACAAGTTGTCACAGGATTCGGTGGCAAACCTGCACCAGCACCAGCCTTCCAACCAGAACTCTAAATAAATGACATTCTTTACAAGTATGTTATCAGATGGTGTCAATGGCACCATCTCCAGTAAAAGAGTAGTTACGTTACTGGCATTCACCATGTGTGCATTTGGGTTTGTTGCTATGGTGTATGGTTATCCAATTGACACCAAAATATATGATTCTATGATGTATATTGTGGTTGCAGGTTTAGGTTTTACAGCTTCAGAAAAATTTGTTAAAAAGGACGAAAAATGAAAAATTATATATTTGTAGCAGGATTGTGTTTCGCAATTAGTGTTGGTGCAGCAGAAACAAAAAAAGTTTGTGTTGATGTAAAAGACAAACAAGGTCAAGTCGTTAAAGATAAAGCCGGCAAACCAAAACAAAATTGTAAGGAAATGAAAGTTCACAAGAAACTAGAAGGTACAGAAGTTCCTGTGAAAAAATAATGGCATATTCCGACAAGGTGATTGACCATTATGAAAACCCACGTAATGTGGGTTCTCTAGACAAAGACGATCCAACTGTTGGTACTGGCATGGTCGGTGCACCTGCATGTGGTGATGTTATGAAGTTACAAATAAAGGTGGATGATAATGGTATTATTAGAGATGCTCGTTTTAAGACATATGGATGTGGTTCAGCAATCGCCAGTAGTTCGTTGGTTACAGAATGGGTTAAGGGGATGCATATTGATGATGCTTCTAATCTACGCAACAGTCAGATTGCCGAAGAACTAACACTTCCACCAGTTAAAATACATTGTAGCATACTTGCAGAAGATGCTATCAAAGCAGCCATCACCGATTACAGGAATAAGCATGACACTCACGCAATTAGCGTCTAACAAAATTAAACAACAGCTCGAGAAACGGGGATCTGGTGTTGGCATTCGTGTTGGTGTAAAAACTACAGGATGTAGTGGTATGGCTTATGTTCTTGAGTATCTTGATACTGGAACAACAAATCCACTCTATGATAAAATATGGGAATTCGATGATGGTGTTTATGTCGTTGTTAATGTTAAGGATCTCGTATATATAAATGGTATGACAATCGACTATCAACGTAATGGACTCAATGAAGGATTCGATTTTAAAAACCCAAATGAACGTGACCGCTGCGGTTGCGGAGAAAGTTTCAGAGTATGATAACGATAACAGAATCAGCAAAAACTAAAATTCTAGACCTTCTTGCAGAAGAAGGCAATCCAGATTTATCACTAAGAACATTTGTTCAAGGTGGTGGTTGTAGTGGAATGAATTATGGGTTTACATTTGATGAGATAATGAATGAAGATGATTTTGAAGTACCTTTAGAGAACTTTAAAGTACTTGTTGATGCAATGAGTATGCAATACCTACAAGGTGCAAGCATAGATTACAAAGAAGACCTACAAGGTTCACAGTTTGTTATAACCAACCCAAACGCTCAATCAACCTGCGGCTGCGGCAGCAGCTTTAGTGTATAAGAAAGAAACAAATGGCAACCACAGTAGAAAGAATTGGCATCGTTGAAACTAAGGTGGAAAACCTTAATGAGAAAATGGATGACCTAAAAATTGATGTTAAGGATATGCATGACTGTCTGGATAAAACCAGAGATAGTTTGGTTGATAAACTAAATGAAATGTATATTGCGTCCTGTGACCAACATGCCGAACTAGCAAAGAAGATTGGCAACCTGGAACAAATCCGACAAAGGATGGTGTGGATGGTTGCCGGTGGAGTTTCTGTCATTGGAATACTTTCCGGCCACTTAGATAAAATACTTGCATTTTTAAATTAATTGGTGTATAATCTAGTTTCTTGTAAACTTCACACCATTTTGTTATGTCCGTTTTTATTGATAGAACCTTTCTGCTGAGGGTATCCCCGAAGCTTCAAAAATTCACACAGAAGAAAGAGAACCTGTACAACTTCAGGTGTCCTCTCTGTGGTGACTCAAGTAAGAACAAAACCAAAGCTCGTGGTTATGTTTACGAAAAAAAGAACAATTACTTTTATATGTGCCACAATTGTGGTGCATCCACTTCCTTTTATAATTTCCTGGAGAAGGTTGATTCAAACCTAGTTAAAGAATATGCACTTGAACGTTACAAGAATGGTGAACAGGGACGTGACAATTACGTTAAACCAGCTTTCGAAGAATTCAAACCTGAAACCCCGAAGTTTCGTGTTAAATTCGATATTCCATCGGTCGAATCGTTACCAGAAGAACATTTTGCGAAAGTGTATGTCAAATCCCGCAAAATACCAGAGTCGTTCCATGCACACCTATATTTTGCACAAGACTTTAAAGGCTTTGTCGAAAGTCTGCAAATAGAAAAAGAAGGCCTTAAAGAAGATGACCCAAGACTGGTCATCCCTTTCTATGACGAAGATAAAAATCTTGTTGCTTTCCAAGGTCGTGCTCTAGGTGAATCTAAACTAAGATATATCACCGTAAAGACAGACAAAGATAACCACAAGTTATTCGGGACTGACCGGATCAACACGGAAGACATGATATATGTTGTGGAAGGTCCTATTGACTCTATGTTTCTGGAGAATGCCGTTGCAACTGCGGATTCAAATCTGATGGCTGCTTCTAAGCACTTTGACAAGTCCAAGATTGTCTTGGTGTATGATAATGAACCAAGAAACAAAGAACTACATAATCAGATGGACAAGGCTATCGAGGAACACTACAATGTGGTAATCTGGCCTGAAATGATTGAAGAAAAGGATGTGAATGATATGGTTTTGAATGGCTTCTCACCAGACGAAATTCAAGATATCATAAGTAAACATACCTTTGTAAATCTGAGAGCAAAGATGGAATTTATTAACTGGAAAAAGACTTGAATGGAGATTTGTTATGAATGTGAAATTGATATCATACACACAGGGAGCAGACGGTAAGAATTTGTTAGAACAGGTTGCTTTTGCAGCCAGAGTCTCAAATCCTGCCAATCAAAATAATAGCGAAACTTCTGAAAAGTTGGTTCGTTATCTTATCAAAAACCAACATTGGTCGCCACTAGAAATGGTGAGCATTTGTTTGGAGATAGACACTACAAGAGATATTGCAAGACAGATTTTAAGGCATCGTTCCTTTTCCTTTCAGGAATTTAGTCAACGATATGCAGAGGCGACTCAATTAGGATTTGAACTAAAAGAGGCAAGGATGCAAGACTTGAAGAATCGTCAAAATTCTGTTGTGGTTGATGCTGGTGATGAAGATGCAAGATTACTGGCTATCGAATGGGAACGTGCTCAAAAACGTGTACTATATGCAGTTGAAAAGGAATATAAATGGGCACTAGACAATGGTATTGCAAAAGAACAAGCGAGAGCAGTTCTACCAGAAGGTATGACAGGTTCACGTTTGTATATGAATGGAACGCTTCGTTCTTGGGTTCACTATATACAACTCCGTAGCGCAAACGG
>Ga0208975_1000403_pt1 | contig 21488 bp, 43 predicted proteins | sample GreLakmeER78MSRF_FD_187700 | JGI IMG/M metagenome (GOLD analysis project Ga0208975, IMG submission 187700) | Freshwater lentic microbial communities from great Laurentian Lakes, MI, USA - Great Lakes metaG ER78MSRF (SPAdes) | ecosystem: Environmental > Aquatic > Freshwater > Lake | place: Great... | reverse complement strand
TTCATAGTTATCCATTGAGATGGCATCCATGAATGGCTTACCTTTGCCGCAAATGGCAGCTAACTGCTGAATGTTGTAGTCATCAGAGTACTGGATCAGGGTTTTCCACACGATATAGATCATGTCTCGCAAACCAATAGCGCAGTTCTTGACCATCTCGTCTTGGATCAACTGGTTAGGACCCATTGCCAGTTGCAATTTGAAACCTGAGTTGCCGTCCTTCATCACTTCAGGGTTCAGCACATCGTTGGGGCTTGTCATGCCTATCATTGCCATCTTGTCAGCTTCAAAGCGCTGCATAGACGACTGAACGTAGGCCAGATTGCCCTGCATGGCTCCAAACTCATAGATGTGCTTGGTAGCATCAAACTTGCGGTCCAAGATAAACATGGCAGACACGCCACGTTGGATCTCTTCGGCATCAATGAACTCTGGGTTTACGCCAATACGAGGAGTCGAGGCTTGCATGGCAAAAGCCATCTCAGCACGGGCAATTGATGTAGCGTATTCCTGCATAGGAACCAAACGCTCTGCCAAAGAGTAACCAAAGAAGTTTCCTGTGATGGGTTTGGGGCACATTGCAGCCAAAGGAATGAAGTCCACCTCTTTGACGTACAGAACGTAAGAGCCTGAGAAGCAAACCTCAACGATTTCCTCTTCCCCATCACCATCTACGTCTTTGCGGATCCATGCCGTAGTCAGCATGATCACTCGGCTGTACCTGTCAGCACCAGCAGACGCAATTACGCCTTGACCGGGAACAGGAGTGGAATCACGAGCATGCAAAGCAAGATCGTTTTCCAATGCACCTGCCTGATAAGCACCAGCAGGACCATAGGCAGCGTGTTCAGCAAGCTTTTCAAGGTCAACATAAGGGAATTGGGCTTTGCACTCATGGATCGTCATTGGGTCATAAAACCCAAGGAAGTCTTGATCTTGAATGTTGGGGATTGTGGGGTTGCACACAAAGTAATGCTGGGCAACATGCTTGATTCGGACGGATGTCGAGAATCCCGTCATCTTGTACTTGGCACGGTAGACAGTGTTTGCCAAAATGGCATCATTGACTTCTTCTTGCATCGTCCCTGGCTCGTCATCAGGAGTCATCATCTCCTGCATCACGCCTTCAAGGTTTACGTCAATCTTACGCATGTTTTGACGCTTAACTGTCAGGCCCTTTTCAGCAGCCATAGTCTCAAACACACGCAATTGGTCTTTTGTGCCTTCCACTTCCTTGTACTGGGTAATGGGGTCACGCACAGGCGACACCATAACAATACCGTTCTTGTGGAGCAAAGAGTCTTGGGCCCAATCTCGGATGCAAGCGTAAGAATCATTCTTGGAGTTGATCATGTACTTGACCATCTCGGTAGCCTGATTGGATTGCTCACTGTCCATCTCACTAAAGCGCTCAAACTCAAAATTAACCTTGCCGTTAGGCATCAGGCATTTTGTGATGATGGCTGTAGCGTAATCAACACCAGGAGTTACCACGGGGTGGATGTAATCAATTCCCCTGATTGGCTCAGTGGAGTTGCTGACAGCAATATTCAAGTAGTGGTAATCAGAAAGACGGTTAAAAGTGTTTTTTGCTTGCGTTAATCGCAAATAATCCACCATTTTCAAATAGACTTCGTGAGCTACTTGGAAAACAATCCCTTTGTTGCCAGCAGGTGCTTCGATGTACTCAACGATAATATTTTGGCGATCTAACATGATTTATCCTTAAATTCTCTGCACCTTGCCATCAACGGCTGTTGGTCTACGGTATTGGAATGCGTTTGCTCGGCTAACCATAGATTCTCCATGACCCTGAATCAAAGCCAGAATACCAATTCGAGCAGAGTCAATGTGGTCATCGGGATCACTAAATCGTCCAGCTTCGTCAATGGCATAGTTTCTTGATTCATCCAAAAAATCCACGCAAGACTCATTTATTTTAAATGTGCCACGCTCCATGCCTAGCCGCATTATATTGATTCCGTAGGACTTATGGTTGGTTACCTTGCCTTGGTCGTTCACTGGGTTCAATATAGCACCTGCGATGCAGTTTAGGCCATAGTTGTCCTCAAACACCTCACGCACCGATTGTTCTGTCAAAGTGTACCGTCCTGCTTGGGTTGCATCATGGGGCAGGGCAATAGGAACACCCTTGGTGTCTTTGTCCATCAGGTAATGGACGTACTCGTCTGGGGTTTCGCCTTGAGCCACCTTAATCTGTCGGTGCAAGTAGATGACCTCTTCCACAGGATCCCGAAAGAAGAAGCTGATCACCGTTGGGTCATTCTTAATGCCCAAGTCAAATGAAATCAGTCGTTCCATCTTCTCGTTGCTCTTCAGATCAACATCAATTGCTTTGTAGGTAGGCCAGCTAAGTAGTGGGAATACCACGCCTTTGCCAACCAGGGGGATGCCTTTCATTCGGCAATCACGTTCCCACGGCATAAAGTCTCGAGACAGTTGATCACGTTCTTCTTGGCTAAAGAACTTCTCATTCCACTCGTTTTCAAAAGGGATGTCGTCCCAGGTTACACGAACATGGGTGTAGCCCTCTATCTTGTCCCAGAACTTGCGAACAAGTCCTGACATGCCTTTGAGTGGGGTGAATGAACACAGTACCTGCCCGTTCCTTTGTGCGGTACGGACAACAAGCTCCGAGAAGATCTCGTCTGGTGGTTGCTCGTCCAAGACAACAAGGTCAAGTTCAAAACCTTGCAGATGACGCACTTGCTGTGTGTAGTTGGAGAAGTAGAGTTTTGATTTGCCACCAGAGATATGCCAGACTTCAATAGACAGGACGTTGGCCCCATCTGTGCGGTATGACTTATCGTCAATACACTCAAGCGGGATGGAGCCTGTTCCTAATTTGTACGATTGCTTGATGTCATCACATCCAAGCAGTTTGCTTTGCAGTGTTTTAGCCACCTGCTCCCAGGATTCACCAGAACACATAGCAATGATGGGCTTATCCCAAACCTTGCCTTTCCAGTTCTTTGGGTATCTGCCTGTCAGGTGATAAGCAGCCTCATAGGTAGAAGCTACTGTTTTGCCAGCACGGTTAGCGGCAATCATTCCCCTACGGGTAAAGCGAGAGCCAGTTTCAAAGAACTCAGATTGGTACTTGAAGGGTCTAAACCACTTCAAGGTGTTGTACTGCATGTCTTTGGCGATTACATCCCTAGCATCTTTCATCTTTTTAAGCTGTTCAGAATCAAGGTGCTTGATAGCAGCCTTACCTCCAGCCAACTTAATCAAATGCTTTAGCGCCCGATCTTTGTAAATCGGAAGGATGTAATCACTGGCTTCACTTTTTGCCATAAGTGTCACGCATGGTCAGCAGCAGATCAGCAGCAGATGCTAGGTAAAAAACCTCTTCAGGGTTTAGTACACGATCTCCTTGAAGATCCTTTTGCAACCACTCAAGAGTTTTTCTTGCACAAGTCTCTGCCTGGGCAGATAACTTCTGCCGAAAGGTTGCGCTGTGATCTTCCATTAGACCCACGGATTGGTGACGTTCTTCTGGACAATGTTGAGCATGTCACGGTCAATCAGGGACCAGATACCACCACCCTTTTCACCAATGCAGTAAGCATACATGCCCCGGCCTTTTTCAGTGTATGTGCCATCAGCACGGCGCAACACCATTTCTTCGGTACGAGGGTCAATCCAAGAATACTTCTCAGGTTGCTTCTGACCAAACTTGTTGATGCGTTCGCCAATAGCAACTTGCTCCAATGGACCCATCACCTGGAAAGTGATTACGCCGTTGTCGTACTTGCGGAAGTTGATCTGCACCTTCTTGTCGGACTGAGGGTCTGACGGGTGAGGCATGTTGGTAGCCCCAAAGAAATGAACCTGTGATCCTTCGTCAGGCAGATCTTTACTCCGAGGAGGAAGAATCCGCTTTTCATCAGCAGGGATAAGTTCTTTTCGATCAATGTAAGGGTTCAGATCCGTCTGGAATTCAGTCGGGATCTTCTTGCCTTCCAAGGCGTTTTTAGCGACTTGGTATTGTTCTTCTTTGGGTTTGCCAACAAGGTCAAGAGCAATGCTCGTTTTGTCATAGACAAATTGAGCAAGGTCCTTAGCCGTTGGTAGATCTTCTTTCAGTGCCGCAATATCATACGTTGCCATACATTACCTTATACGTTGGTTGGGAGCTTGGGGGTGGTGAACTTCTTAGCTGCTGCCACGTTGATGTTATTCAAGTGGTTATCAGAAAGAGGGTTTTGGTTGAAAGCTTTGCCAACAGCAGTAGCCAGAGTCTGACCACGTTTGTGACCTTCTTCAAAGCCTTTGAGCTTGTTGTTGATGTTCTTAGTTAGGCCATTGGTCATGGCTTTACCGCCAGAGATTACTTTTCCGTAGGACATGATTTACCCCAGATAGTTTTTAACAGATTTGTCCATGTAGCCATCGTTCTTGATGGTCCCACAGTAATCAGCATGGGTGCTGACCTGAACCTTTTGATTGCGACTAGCGATGTTGCCACCAGCCTTAGGAGCGCCTTGTTGACCTTTGGGGCCAGACACACCGTGCTTGGGACCAGTTACATTGGTTGCACCACCAGATTTGGTTGGGCAGTGCTTGGACATGTTGCCAGTGCGGTTAGGCGCTTGGGCGTACAGGAAGTTGGTAGACATACTAACCTTTCATGAAAGTAATGGGATTATTACACTTTACGCAAAGCCGTCAAGAAGTCGGAAAGAGCGTCATCAGCAGACACCTCTTCTTCTCTGTTGACGTTGTTCACATGCTCAATAGAAATGATTGGGGCACGAGATGATTCAAACGGAGCCAGCTTATCAGCAATACGGGCTTTATCCTTGATATCAATTTCATCAGATTGCATCGCATCAATCAGTACCTCCATTGCTGTTTTCAAAGGAGGCAGACCTTTAGCCAACCTCTCCTCATTCAGCTTGTTGAACAAAGCGCCGTATTCAGTAACCCGATTAACAATCGATTTTTGCTGTCTCTGTTGAGGCTTAGAAGCCTCTTGCTTGGGGAACTTCTCACCAGTAGCCAAACCCATAGCCCTTTTCTCGGCCCTCTTCATCCTCATGTAGTGTTTTCTCTTCTCCAGCTCTTCAGGATCAGTCACGTTGCTGCCTTCTGGTCTGATCTCACCAAAAAGAATATCAGCGTCTTTGGGTTTTTTCATGTCAAACCTTTTATAGCATTCTCGGTTCTTATCCAAGCATAACTACCGTTAGTGGTAAATCCACGTTTCTTGTGGATTCTCATAAACCCATCATGCTCACTTCGGATACTGGTTGAGCAGATAACAGGAATACCCCAACTATGTGCCCACAGGATATGTTGGTCAATCATCTCATGGATCAATTTAACACGTTGTCTAACAGGAAGAGACAAGTCAACATGGTGGAACTTGGCGTTTGAGATCTCCTCATTTGCGTAGGTTGTGTACCCACCACGGTCAAACCAGCAGTAAGCCAATAAGTTATCCACAGACTTATCCACAGGTCTACAGACAGCTAAGAACTCTTTACCCTTGTCAAACAGTTGGACAGTAGCCGTAATCGTCACATTCTTACGAAACACATTCCTGTCCCTGGTCAAGATGCCATCAGCTTCCATGCCAAACACACTGTCTGCCAGTTCAACGATGTCATCCACATCATGCAAAGGATGTGAGAGCGTCCATTCGTGATTCATGCAATACCTTTCAATAGTAGGTGGCAACCGAGATCCCCCAGCCCTACAGCTTTCACTGCTTAACCACCGACCGCATTCTAACAACCAGAAAAGTTTTGAGCAAAAAAATTTATACAGGACTGCGAGTACTACATTTCTGCTTGGCAATTTTTTATATAACCCCGGTAAAACTGGCACTTTTCCTAGTTTCAAGGGTTTTTCTTCTAGAGAAGTAATACTCAGGTTTAGTTTGCGTTTCCAGATTGAGACAGGAGGGAAAAGTTTTTGTAGGAATTTTGGGAATGGGTGAGTGGGCCCCCTCTTTTTGCTCCAGGGCCAGCCCTACCCCCTCCCGAATCTAGGGGGGTACAAACGCATTTAAACGCGATTCTAGGGGGGTCTAGCTATTCCTAGGGGGGTAGTAGCCAGTAGGGGTCTGTTCGTGCTCTGGATAGGCCTAGTGATTGTCTGACGGTGAGGGCCCAATCACTATTGATTATTGGGGTTGTTTCCATTGTCTGATCCAGTCAAACGCTGGAAGGTCTAAAGCTTGTCTCTTCTACTCTCTAGCCCTTATGGGGTAAGGCTTAGACAGAATTGGGGTTTCTTTTTTCTTTTCTTTTTTGACATGCTTTTGACCCGATTTCCACCTATACAAAACCCCTAAAGTTATGCACAGGTTATGCACAATTTACAGTGCATTTGAATTCACTTGATATGAATAACATGGTTGTAAGGGTTTGCCCTCATAGGGTTTTGAAGGGGTCAATAGAATCAACAACTTACGACAACTGGCACGATTCTTCCATGCTATATAGGTGTAGGGCACTACTTTTATCAACAATCGAAAGGAATCGATAACATGCATACACTCACTGAAGATCAGGCATACAAAACAGCAAAACGCATGCAAGACCATTACGGGAGCTTTGCAAGCGCTATTGCATGTGCATACATGCTTGCAGATCAAAACAACCGCGAAACCCTTTTAAAGGCATTTTCCGGGCTTTTTAACCGTGTCCATGCTGACATGGTGGCTTATGAGCAATTTTTGAATCAAGGGGCTTGATATGGAACATGAATACAAAACAACCCTGAACGGTGGCATTGTCACTGTAGTGCTAGACCTTGAAATCCCGTCTTACCTTGACCGATTGATAGCGGTTTACTTTGATTGCACGGATGTAACGTCAATTCTTGATAAGAACACCCTTACTGCTTTGTCAATGGAAGCAGAACGGGCCTATTCAGGCGATATCAGGGAGTAAACAATGAAAAGCTTTTTCACTGACCTACTGCATGCATTCATCTTTGCATGCGTCATGTTTTGCTCTTTTGTGGGTTATTTCATCATTTACGGGGGCTGATATGACAGACGAGCAAATTAGACACTATTACGACACACATCTAAACATGACACTAAAAGAATTGTCTCAAATGACAGGCAAAACAATTGCAGAACTTAAGAAAATTATCTTAGGTTAACCATCAAATCACATTGGAAATGCATATCATGAAAAACCCCTACAAAACCATTCTCAAAACCCTAGGTTTGCCCTACAAGACAATCCTAGGCGAATCATCGGCAAAAACTGTCAAGGGCGAATCCATCGGTTACTTGACGGGTATTGTTTACCTAAAACCTGATCACAAAATCTGTTCAATGGCAAAAACAGCAGGGTGCATGTTTGGCTGTTTGGAATCAGCGGGTAGAGGTGCTTTTAATTCTGTACAGCAAGCAAGAATCAGCAAAACCCGATTCTTTTATGACAATCAGCAAGCTTTTTTGTTGTCGTTTGCTGCTGATGTTTGGACACTACAAAACAAAGCTAAAAAACAGGGTTTTATCCCTTTGGTTCGCCCGAATGGCACATCAGACATCCCTTATGAAAACCTAATCATATGGGACAACAAAAACCTGTTTCAATTATTCCCTGATGTGCAGTTTTACGACTATACAAAACACCCAGCAAGAAACCTGACAGGCAAAACATCAGGGAATTATGATTTGACCTATTCGTTTAGCGCTATCACCCCGAAACCTATCACCATCAAGGGTTTACAGAATCCAAACAATTCCAGGGTGGCTGTCGTTTTCCAAAAACAAGCCGATATCCCTGCAAGCTTTAGGGGCTGGGATGTGATCGATGGTGATAACACCGATGTGCGACACATAGAACCCAAAAATGTAGTGGTGGCTTTGTACGCTAAAGGCAAAGCCAAAAAAGACACATCAGGCTTTACTCAAATTTTAGGGGTTCACTATGCATAAAACTAAAATTAAACCTGGGGATTTTGGTTCTATCACCTATTTAGATGATGGTTCTTTTTGGGTTGTCCAAAGGGTGTGTGAGCTAAATTTAATCGTTATCCATGCTGACAACCCTAAACGCTGGAGAGCATGCAAACCATCAGATTTTTGGGTTTTGGTTAACCTAAACTGACAAGCTCAAAGAATCCCGGATTTATTCCGGGTTTTTTTGACATTGTTAAGTAAGTGAGTGCTTACTATCAATAACGGGTTTTGGATTCTGTAGGGGTTACTGTCTGTCAATGCTAAAAACCATGCTTCAAATCGATTTAAATGGCTTTTAAGCCACTTTCCGGGGTATATGCTACCTAGGGTGCATGTATATACGATGTGCGATTGTAGGCGATTTTATGCGATTCAGCATAAAAACAACTCGTTAAAAACACAGTAATACTGTAAAAAAACACATGAGAACTAGGGTTTACCCCTAGTCAACCCCCCTGGCTGACCTCAAAAAATGGGAATTTCTGTAGAAATAAAAGGACCCCCCCCGTCAATTTTTTTAGCCCTCCCTATTTTTTAACCAAGGCATTTCTGGATTTCTGGCAGGTTCAAAAAGTTTTGACCAAAAAAAAGACCTCGGTTAGGAGGTCTAAATTCTCGCTCAAGGAAACTCACTTCAGGAATTTAAGCTTGTACAGCGTACTGTTAATCAAATCAGCAATCTCGTCAACAATATTTTGTATCTCACTGTTAGCTGGCAAACTGTTGCGCTCTTCAGTAACGTAATCTTTCAACGAGGAAAGCTCTTCAAGGCCACTGGATGCTGGACCATAGTAGTCCACAGGGTACTCAATGATTTCACCCTCTAAGCCCTGAATAGCCTCTGTAAGAGTGTCTACCAGGGGAATGATGGCTTCATAGAACTCACCCAAAGCGATGTGTTCTGCGTAGCTTTTTGTTTGGCGATGCAGGATCTGTGTGTTGGTTGACGAGTGCATCAAGGTCAACAGGAATTCACCGTAGTTCATTGACTAACCTTTCAATGGTTTTGTTCAAGGCATCGATTTCATCCATTTTACGGATAGACCATGCTCTTTTTTGTCCATGCCAACCAAGAAAACTACCTTGATGACAATCTTTGCACAATGCTACGCAAGTGTACTGCAAACCCTGTTTTACATGGTGTGCATCACTTGGCCCAGGAGCATCACAGACTGAACAGGGTAGCTCCTTAACCCTGGCTAAATGTAGTCTCTCTTTGGCGCTGATCTTATTGTTCATCCCAGGTTCCGCATCTCAGAGCGTTTGGAGTATTCCTGTGTCTTCCACACTTCTATCCTTGCTTGAGCAGCAGTCAGCATCCACTTCAGGTGGGCTTCCTCTTCTACTGCCTGTTTGTGGGCCAAGATTGACTGCACATACTCAGGACTTGCATAAGCATCTGCTTCTCGTTGACCAAGAGAACTGGAGTCACTGTTGTTCATCTGTTGTGATTTAACAACTTTGAGGTAGTTCTCTGTGTACGCTACATCACCTTTTGCTTTTGCATATTGCTCTGCATGTTCTTGGATGTAACGAATGGCTTTCTCTGGGTTAATTTCCATTGCTTTTCCTTGAATAACTCACATAGGTTGGAGTTGTTTTGTTTGTTATCCCGCACTGATGTCTGTTGGCTTCCTGCAACACATGGAAAGCCCAGTTGCATTTTGTGCAAACCCAGTACGGTGGGTTTCCAATAGCATCTTTTTTTTGTTCAATCATTGCTTTGTCCTTTATCAATTTGCCAACGAACTTTTCCTTCTGAATGCACGGGTTGCCAAACTCGATTGCTCCTAGTCGTCCATCCAGTTCCCTCTTTCCATGAAGGTGATTTCGCAACAACTTTAAAACCTGCACCTTTGAGTGATGCGCCTGTTTCTGATTCTGTTGTGTAAGTGATTATTCTTTGTCCACCCATTGAAGACCAAATACGCCAAGCACAACGATAAAGAAAAGAACAAGTATTTTTAGGAGCATCATCAAGCACAGTCAGTCTTGTCACCTCCATTGTTAAGCCATCATCTAAATGTCTTGATACAGGCCGTCCAATTATTGCTACACCAACAAGATTATTGTTTTCTGTTGCGCCAATACTAAATTTATGACCTTGAACTTTTTTGTTGTGACGGTGATGCAGAGTAACAAAAGCATTTGCATCTGCAAGAGTTAATGGACAAACTATCATTCTTGCCCCTTAAATTTCAATCCATGCAAAGCCATTGCTTCTTTAACAAACTGCAATCCCTTAGCCCCTAGATTTGGGATTCTTCTCATCTCACGCTCTGTCCAATTGCAAAGGTCTTGCTTCATCAAGATTTGCTCGGAAACCAAACATCGGTGATATCTGATTGGCAAATCAAGTTCTTTGATATCAGAGTTAATTTGCTTATGTTGCATCTCTTGATCCCTTTGCCACTCTCGCAAGATGCGATCACGGTGCTCCAACATTTCTACTGCCAATCGATACGATGTCTGAGCCATAGCAAACGGGTTTGTGATTCCCATTTTTTCAATTTGCGCTTGCATTGCGTACAAGGCAAAGTGGTCAAGGATTTCTGTTTTAGTCATGCTTTGCTTTCAAATGTGTTGATTGATTAAGTTCTGTACACCAGTATCCAGATCACCATTACCCATTTCTATGAGTACTTGTTTTTGGATACTGTTTAGAGTTAATGCGACTAAGTTGGTGTACTTGGGCTCTTCTGTCTTTTTCTTGATACCTGCACCCTGACGTTTACCACCCCAGGTTCCTATTGGCCTACCTAGTCGCTTCTCTCTTAACTTACGGTTGTGTTCTCTTTGTTTGAGCACCAACCATTCAGGCTTCTCGTAGTGGTACGGGTCTTCCATCATGCTGGCTCCATAATGGCTCGGCACTTCTTTAGCCGGATCTCTTCAGAAACAATGTACAAAGCCTGTTCCATTTCCTTTACAGAACAGTCGTCTAGCTGGGCATCATGGACATCCATCACCACCCTGACAGCAGTCATCTCTGGTCCTGTAAAGGCAAATCTGCCCTTCTCAACACCACGTTTACCCATTGTGTAGATAGCATCTTGAGCAGCTTTGATCTCTATTGCCCAATCAGCACCCAAGTCATCCCGAATGCGGATTAAAGCTTCTGCCATGTTCACAGCATGGATCAGCACATCAACATGTTCCTTTGTTCCTTCACCTTTTATGATGGAATCCAAGGCTTCATGGTTTTTTAGCTTTAAGCCAACACCAGCAGTAGGTAGTGTTCCTACCTTTCTCATGCCAGCTAATACCCAGTTAACAGCATCTAGCCGTACTCCCTTGGGTTTATATTTGCTCTTTTTTCTCATGCTGTCACTTCTTTTGCCAAGATAGCTTGCAACACTTCCACCAATTGCTCTGTTTCAGAACGGGTCAATGGGGTGTAAATGCCGGATCGGTTTTCGCCCAACTTCAACCACGCTCCACCATCGTCCCACTCAGAGACATGCAAATAACTGCCACTCTCAGCACGAATAGTTTTCTCAATTCCAATTTGCTCTTGCATCATGACGTTCTCCTGTTGTGGAGCCTCAATTGTGATAGTCAATCAACTTGATTGATATAGGGACAAACCCTATAAGAGATGTTCTTGGACCATGATTTCCACCATCCCTACAGTTCCATACACCTTGGTGGCGTGAAGTGACACCACCTGACTATCATCCTCAAAGACAATCCCGTTCATACCGTCAAAAATTGCTTTGCAGAAGTTGTCGATGTCACTGCGTTTGATTGGACGCTCCTCACCTGATAAACAGGCTTTAAAGCGCTTTTTTGTGTAGGAGGCTGGGATGGGTAGGGTGATGTAAATACATGCCACTATGGGGCCTTCTAGGGGCTTCTGTGAGCCCATTGCCGTCATGGCAGCGTCAGCAACCTTAATTTCATAGTCAACTGTGGTTTTTGGACTGTAAGTTGAGACAAACTTGCCTTTCCTGGCAAACCTTGGGCGACCCTTAGGCACTGGGGTTCCTTCAACTTGAAAGATAACCTGAAAGGTCATAAACAACTCCGTAAAGTCATCAGTGTCAACATAAATGCAATAAATGCCAGCACGATCCACAAAAGCTGGTCGTCCGCCGGGGTGGGTTCTTCGTCTTTGTTCATGCTTCCCTCGCTTTCAACATGGCGTCTGCCACCTTGTAAGCCCGTGCAGCAGCCCAAGCAAAATCATTCTCATGTATGCCATCAGTCATGTCTGCCGCCATAGCTCTAGCTGCAAAGTAGTCTCGCAGGGTCATGCCGCCTTCACCCCAGACATCAATGCCTTCTTTAGTTTTGATGCTTGCGTTTGGAAACGCTGGCCCACCTGTGTTTTTCTTGCTCATTTAATAATTCTCCGAAAAGCATTGCATCTAATGCATTTGTACATACCTTGGCCCTCTATGGGCTCCCACATGTGTTTGCAATCATTCATTCCAATGTTCCTTCTTTCATTTGGGTTAGATAAGACCTGATTCTTTCCTTTGCACCCATGCCATACATTTTTTCTGATCTTTCTAGCATTCCTCTAACAAACTCGTTGTCTTGTGTTGTTTGCCAGGATCTGAAAATTACTCTTGCTTCACCTTGTTCGATTTGAACTCGGTCACCCTGATTTGATTGTTTTTTTCTGTACTCGTACATCAGTGATTACCTTGATCGTGTGTGGGGCCAGTTAGGAAAGAACATAGTGTCATCACCAGCTCTCTCCAAATATTGCTGTGCATCCAAATGAAACCAAAGCTTAATGGTTGGTTCACCGTTAGCAGATCCCTCATAATTCCTTTGCTTACGGCAAAACAACATCTGGTCAGCATCATGAAACTTTCCTGATGCAGGACCAATATCCTTCAACTCGTCCTCTTTTTCCTTGTTTCTCCAAACCATCCAGACATTGTCAACAAGGTCAACAATCGCACCTGATCCCTTAGTGTCGTACTTGTTGGGGATAGCGTATTCGTTCGATGGTTTACGCAAATGGTGAACCAAGTGAATATGGACGTTGTAATCACGAGCAATGTTAATCAGCTCAGATACAAAGTTCTTTTGACCTGACATGTCGTCTTCACCCATAACGCAAGTGGCTAGGTTATCAATAAAGATGTGACCAATACTTAGCTCCTTTGCACAGTACCTGCACATTCCGATAATCACATCCTGGTCAACTGCACCCATTTGGTCGTACAACCAAAGCTTGTCATCAGTCCAATAACTAAACTGGTCAAACAGGTCGTCAATGGATTTAAAACCCTCATCAGTCTGAAACTCAGGAGCCATAGGGTTCATCCCTATCCACATCCTTGCCATACGCTGTAGCGTAGTGACAGGCTTCATCTCGAAAGACGCAATGGCTACCTTCTCACCTTGGCCCATCAAGGACAAAGCAATCTGAGAGGTCACCAGTGACTTGCCTGAACTGTTCTGTCCTGCCCAGATGGTCACTTCACCCTTGCGAAACTCGAAATTGTCCTTCTGTCCGTACCAAGGCAAAACAATGGGGTTCACCGACTTCTTCAATCGGAGCTTGTTTTTCAGTGCTTCAGAATAGATGAAAGCACTCCTAACCTTTGCCTGAGCGTCAGTCTCTTTCATGTAAAGAGCAAAATCAACTGTATCTTTGTTGATAATCATTTTTGTATGCTTGTTTAAGTGCTTGTATGTGCTTGTATGTGTATGTCAGACCAACCTGTCTGCATCCAGTGTGGAGCATCAGGAATCAGCACACAACTAGTGATAACCCTAGCTTTTGCACTTTTTGCAAGCAAAAACAGTGTTTTAGCTCTTATCTCTGAAAAACTACTAATGCTCACAATCAAGTCAACACAAAAACGCAAGTCGATGTCGTATAGCTCATCACCGTAAACACTGATGGTGGGGGTTTCACCAAAGAGATGCCAATCTTGGCTGTTCAAGGACCTGTGGTCTTCAATGGTGATTGCCTGAGGAGCTTTGCCGTACATCCTCATGTGGATGAGTGGTTGATGGCCTTTCATCGCATTGCAATCCGTTTAGTCCGTTCAGCTTGTTCTTCAGGGGTGAGTAGTCGTTGGTCAGATGGTCTACCAAGAGCAATGTTGGTTGCTCGTTCAGCAGGGGTCAATGGTTTGACAAAAGAAGAAATCTCATCCTCCCATCTTTCACCGTTAAGCCAAGTTGATGGGTGTGGGATGTACTGCTGGTCCTTGTCCTTCCAAACAGTTTTGTTTTGCAAGTTGATAGCTTGGACCATCCTGTCAAACAACTGCTGATCCACCTTCAATTTTTCAAAAACCTTTCGAGCAAAACTCTTGTTGCTTTTGCGGGGATATGCTTTCCAGAAGTCATCAAAGTAAGAAATCTCTTCTTTGTTTACTACTGTGTTTATATATGTACTAGATGGTTGATCAAATGCGACTTTCTGATTGATCAAATCTGATCTATCGAAGTAATCATCAATCGCATACCACTTGGTGTGGTCATATGGGTTACTGTTGTAGTTCCCAACGACAATCATTCTTGCAGCTTCAAGGCTTTTTAATGCTCTTTGAATTTGTTGCTGGGAAGCGTAGGGAAAAAGCTTGGCAAAAGCTTTGGCGCTGTTATAAGTCCAATACCGTCCATTGTGATAGTGACGATTGTTGGCCTCATTTTTTGCAGTCCACCAGCGAATGTTGGCAAGCAAAATAGCTTCAAGAATGCCATATTTTTCGGCATCAACCGGATCAAACGAGTGCATAAATTTTCCGTTCCAAATCCCACTTCAGAAGAAACTCACAGGCAGGTGGAAGGGGACACTTTTCGGTCGGGTAATTAATCCGACCTAGCCTGGGTTTCAATAACTATATCACTTTTTGGATTTATTTCGAGCAGAAATAGCAGCAGCTTTGGACTTGGCATCAGCCTTGGAGCTTGCACCCCATGCTTTGAGCGACAACAGCAGCCTAGTAGGCTTACCGTCCTTCATCTCAGGTCCAGGCATACCACCCATACGAGCCAAGAAAGAAGCTCTACGGGGGTTGTCACCAGACTTCACTGGTGCTTTGAGGTTGCTACCGGGGTTTGCTGCTTCGTAGGACTTGCGGCCCTTCTCGTTCAACCCACCCTTAGAGTTTTTGCCCTCTTTCTTAGTCCAAGCGGCTGTCATTTTTTCTTCGCAGTCTTAGCCGATTTTTTAAAGTCCGCAGCAGATGGTGCGCCCTTGCTCCCAGGCTTACGCATCTTCTCTTTAGAGCCAGCTTCAATGCGCTCACGTTTAGCATGAATGTTTGCATACAGTCCTTGTTTCATAGTTCACTCCTGTTGTCTGTCATCCAACGATCAAGGCGAGTCTCGAACTCACGGTCACGCTGTTGTTGATCTTGATAAGCACTGAATCTTGCCATTTCTGACAAGCCCATATGGTACTCACCGTTTTCATCTGGTGTCAAACCAGCTTTAGGAAATTCTGCCAATGCGTTAAAGATCATTTTGCACCTGCTTTTGAGTAAATTTTAAGCTGTTTACGCTCAGTACTCTTAGCTACAGCAAAAAAGTTCATGGTTGCTTTTTCTGTTGCTGTGAACAAGGACGGGGTTTTTTTTTGCCAATCAAATGGCGTTGGTTTGGTAGATTTCATGCATCTCCTTTAGTTGACGTTTGCTAGCGATTTGTAGTGCTGTTGCCAGTGAAGCAACAATACCAGCTTCTAAGTCATCTGGACGCAGCAACGGTTCCAGACGGTCTGTAGCCTGAACAATAAGTTCATAGGCCAATTGGTGTTCAATGATGTTAGGGTGGCTCATAGGGTGAGCCTACATCAAAAAAAACAAAAGCACACTAGGGAAAACACCTATGCAAAACACATAAAAAGCCTGATACATTCACACCCTGCTTAACAAAAAGGAGATACAAATGAATGTTCAAGCATTGAAAACAGTCAGACGACTGTACTGCGTAGAGGGTGTGCCAACACACACACAACGTCATAACTGCCTTCAGTGGGTACGGTCCTTACGATTTTTAGGAAACAAATGGCTTTTAGCAACTCCCTTAGGCAAATTATGAACAACGTCATCCAAACAACTTTTGCAGGAAAAAATCCTTTTACTCATCGCAAGCCCAAAGAAGTTGACATCACTACCTTGCGAATCAGTACTGATCAACCAAAAAAGCGTATAGCAAGGTTTTACAAGTACGACTCGTTGTTTAAAGAGCTAGAAATAGGGAAATCCCTATCTTGCAAATCAGAAGATTGCGATAAGGTTGCCCAGGCACTTCGCTCTTACGTCAAACGGTGCGACAAGCCTTGGGCCATCAAGGGTCAGGCTTACTACACAAAGACAACAGGGCGCATTTTTGTATTGGAAAAGAAATGAGCCAACAAGAATTTTATGAAACAGTCCAACGTCAAGAGGAACACATGAAAGACTTTTTAGAACAAGCGAAAGAAGATCTCAGGGGTGTGGAGTACTGCCCTTACTGCTTAGAGCCTCGCAATGACAAGCGCTCATGCTGCGAGGAAAACCACTTCATCAACTTTGAAGACTTTGATGATGACACTCAAAAAGACATCATCCAAGATGAATACGATGCAACATTTGGAAAGTAATGCAATGAACGTCTATAAAAAACTTAATGATGCTCGTCATAAGTTTCACAGTATTGAATTGAAAAAGTCAGGCCACAACAAGTTTGCTGGCTACAAATACTTTGAGCTTGGTGACTTCATCATTCCAGCCTTAAGAATTTTGGATGAGGTTGGATTGACAGCCATCATCAGCTTTGGCAAAGAAACAGCAGACATGCGGATTGTCAACAACGATAAGCCAGAAGAGATGATCGTCATTGAAACACCCATGTCTAGCGCAGCTTTAAAGGGCTGTCACGAGGTCCAAAACCTTGGGGCAGTACAGACCTACCTTAGACGCTATTTGTGGGTTGCAGCGCTTGAAATCGTTGAACACGATGCGTTGGATGCAACTACTGGGGTCAAGGGTACAGCACCTGTTGTAACCCCTCGTGGTGGCATTGGTGACGACCTTCCTGAGGACATTAAGAGTTTCTTGCGTGATTTGGCAAGTAGCGTAGAAGAATTGGTCAACCAGGGGAAGGCAGCAGAGTCCCTTGCAATGATTGATGAACAGGCATTGGAAGCTGATCAGCGTGTCTGGTTGGCTAACCAAATGTCATCCACTGTGCGTTCAGCACTTAAAAAAGCAAAAGGGTAATACATGGAATACGATAAAACTGATAAAGGCTCATTGTTTACCAATGACAAAAAAGAAACAGAAAAGCACCCTGATTACAACGGGTCTATCAACATAGGTGGTAAGGACTACTGGATTTCTGGATGGAAGAAGAAGTCAGAGAAGACAGGCAAGACTTTCTTGAGCCTTTCTGTTCGTGAAAAACAAGACACCCCCCGTCAAAGTTCTGAGCCTACCCGTAAGCCCAAGCCTGATTTTATTGATGACGATATGCCTTTTTAGGCTTGCAACTAGTAATGTAAGTTACTAAAACCCATTAATTTTTGGGGCCGAAAGCGGATGCTGGCGAACTTGTGGGTTCATCCACGACCAGACGCAGCGAGTAGGCCCCCTTTATAAAAGAAAACCATGTTCACAATTGAAAAAAACATTCCCCTGTCTTCAAGAAAAGCTTATCCATTTGACCAAATGGAAGTGGGTGATTCTTTCTTGATCCCCTGTACTGACTCTAAAAAGATCAGCTACATCCGAGCACAGATCAATAACTCAAAGAAGGTCTACCCTGATAAGGTGATCTCTACCCGTAAGGAAGAGGGTGGATTGCGTGTTTGGCTGCTTGCCAAAGGATGAATATGAGTTACGCAGATGTCGAAATGCAAATTATCCAATGGGCAGAAGCTCGAAGGATTATTCCAAATTCAAGCCCTGAAACACAACTGTTAAAGGCAATGTCTGAACTTGGTGAGCTGGCAGATGCCACCATCAAGAGAGATCCTGAAGGCATTGTTGATGGAGTTGGCGATGTGATGGTCTGCTTGATCAACTATTGCGCTTTGCAAGACATTAATTTGGTGAGCTGCATGAAGATGGCCTACCAAGAAATCAAGGACCGTAAAGGAACTTTGATGCCAAATGGTGTTTTTGTTAAGGAGTTGTGATGCTTTGCGATACTTGCCCAACACCAGAGATCTGTGAAATACATGGCTGCACACCAATTGTGTGTGTACCGCCATCTGCCCTTGATAAACAGGTATCAGGTAACCACTACAAAGACAAAGGCATTCAGCCCATTGTTTACATTCTTGCTAACGATTTAGGGTTTTGTGAAGGCAACGTAGTGAAATACGTTACCCGTCACAAGGAAAAAAATGGAGCTGCTGACATCAAGAAAGCAATCCATTACCTAGAACTGCTGCTTGAGCTTGAGTATCAGGCCAAGACCTCTAGCGCATGATTAATGTGCTTGATACGGTCCTCTAACCCGATTACACCCCCATTGATCTTCTTGGTCATGGCGGTGTAGTCTTTTGCATCGGCCTCTTTGTTTAGGCCACGCTTATTCCAAAACCATGCAGCACTCAAAGTTGCATATTTTGGAGACAACAAAAGGTCAGGCGAATGAATAAAGTCCTCTTGCAAGGCATCCCCACAGAGAGTGTAGTTATCCTTCCCGGTCAACTGGATCAGGCCACGGCCTTTATACAGACTACCTTCCTCGGTTTCTTCGGTTCCATTCCCCATACGACCACCGTATACCTTGTTTGCGATCTTGTCGGGATTGCGGTGATACGGCTGTGCTGCCTGAAGATTTGGAAATCGGCTAGGCCAAACACGGCATAAAGCTTCTGCTGAGTAATTTAAGTTTTCTTGCAAAGTCTTGAAGTTACCTGACTCGTGAGCGCATTGACCAATGAAAGCAGCTATACGCAGTGGTGTGTTGATCTCATACCGTTGCATAGCATTATTCAAAGGCTCTAGCCAATCGTCATCAATGTGGAGTTCTTTAAGTTGTTCAGCAGTAATCACTTTGCTTCCTTGTCTTTATTTGCCTTCATGTCCATGATCTTTTCAAGGGTCCGTCCCCCAAAGTAAAACGACATGACCAGCATTCCCCACTGGCCCAGCAACTGGACATACGATTGATTGGTGTCGTAATCAAAGGCTGACATCATGGCAAAGGTGAAATACCCTCCCAGGATCATCAGAAGGGTCATAGGGCGAATGTTTTTGGACAGCCATGAGTCACTACTCATATCTGCTTTAAGGCGGTCTGTAAGGTTGTTTTGCTCTGTTTTGTAAAGCTCAGTCTCATTAGCCATTTTTGCCAACTCACCATCTTGAGCCATCTTTGCTAGATCAAGTTGTGCTTTGGCTTTGGCTTCAGGATCAGGGATAAGCTTATCAATAAGCTTGCCACCTACTTCAAGTAATGCGGTTAATGGAAACATCAATTACCTCTCTTGGTTAGCATTGCGCCGGCAATCTCCAGCATGAACTTTGTCTGCTCAATATCCGTAGGTGGTTCAGCCCAACCCACAGTTATCTGGCCTACAAAACGATGTGAGTCAGGTGGAACGCTTATACGGCATGTATAGGTCACACCTTTCTCTAAGTACCACAGTCCCACTTCTGATTGGGCATAGCGGTAATCCCCGCAAGGAATCTCATTGGTCATCAACTTGACGACATCGCTATTGTTAGCAGTGTTCTGACTAAACAGCCCTACATCGATATCCTCAATGGATTTGTCCCTGCCATCTTTTGTGTAAGCCTTGTAAAGCACACGACTGTTAAACAATGGGTTGACTTTAAACACTGCAACAACAGTAGCCCCCGTCTTCTTTAAAAGCATTGAGCTTGCATCATCGGCTCTTGCTGTATTGATCTCAGGCAGCTTTTTAGATTCCTTGTAAGCATCCCTCATAAACTCTTGGTTCTGCCAAAGAAAGTAACCAGAGAAAACAATGACCCCCATAAGAATGGCTGAAAAAAGCTTAAAGGGACTGTCTACATAAGCCAGTACCTTGTCCACAATGGTTTCAGGTTTGTCGCTCATTTTTTGATGTACATCATGTAGATGATGATGCCGTAGATCAACATAACAGCCAGAATAACTGTAGAAATACCAATTGCAAAATACTCAATCAATTGCTTTGTCTTTGCTCTACGAGCCCTGATGGCCTTGATCTCTGCCTCTTTTTCTTCCCTACGTCTACGAGCTGCTGCTGCTTGGTACTTCTGCCAATCCTGCCACATACCTGGACGACCAGCGTAGATCATGCGTTCACGCAGTTCAACTTCTTGAGCGTTTAGCTTTTCAAGGGCAAAGAACTCTTCAATGTCTGAGCGATTACCCTTCTCATTGACCTTTGCTTGTATCTTGGCTTTGTTATCAAAGTAGTCAAAGACCCGTGAGCCAAGGTCAGACAAGTCCTTGCCATTTGCTAGTGCGCCTTTAATAACAGCAAAGGCCGCATTGGCGGCAGCAAGTTCAGCCAGCATAAGCCCACCAGAAAATCTTTAAACACCAGACGATGAATGAAACCAATAGAGCCGCTGCAATAAATGCAATGGCCCAATCTTTCATTTTATGTGGTCTTTAATTGTTTGCCACCAAATAGCAATAAAAGCAAATAACCCACTTATAAACAGTACAGGTTTTGCAATCTTTCCAAGCATTTCAAGAACCAAAAAAGCACCAGCAGCAGCCTCAAAAGCTTTTACTACGCCTTGGGTATTGGTATCAATACGATCTACTTTTTCTTCAACCAGTATTAAACGAGCATAGATTTCCGCATGTGATACTTCTTTGTCCATGATTTATCTCATATAGGCAGATGGAGGAGCGATGCCACGACCAGCACCAACTTTACGAGTATATTCAGTTTCCTGTCTACGCCTCTTGGCAAGCTCTGATTGGGCGTAAGGATTACCAGCAAATAGATCATTTGCAGTTGGAGCAAACATGCTGGCATTGGTCATGTTGATGTTTGCCATCCTTGGATCAACAGCCCTAGGAGGCATGTCAGAACCCTCACCAGCACCTGACATAGTAAAGCCTGGGGGTAGGACAGCTTCAAGCAAGTTAGCCGCTGCCATGCCTCTTTGACCGGGAGTCTGTGCTTTTGCAATGTCAGGAATGGCAGTCAAAGCACCCACAATACCAGCAACCCGTACAGATTTTGTACCAGCAGAAGTTTTCTTGGTGATGCCGGGAGTGATCTCGGCAGGAGGTAAACCAGCAGCAATCATTTCAGCACGGGTAGCCCTGCCCAACAATTTGTTGATGTCCTTTGACTCTTGGATTGCTAACTCATTTGTCAATGGGAAAGGCTGGTTTGTGTATGCCTTAGTGTATTCAGCTTGACCAATGTTTTGACGAGGTGTGTCAATGTATTGAGCGCCTGGAATAAAAGCAAAACCACGAGGAACAGCTTCTACTGATGCATATTCAGTCTTAAACTTAGGCTCACCCTTTTTGTTCAATGCTGCTTCTGGACCCATGCCAGCAAAGGCAGGTTTACCAGTACCTGTACGCAGCTCTTGAGGAGGTGCAACAGGCTGTTGTGCCATAGGTTGAGCAGGTGTTTCCT
>Ga0208975_1000402_pt1 | contig 21490 bp, 13 predicted proteins | sample GreLakmeER78MSRF_FD_187700 | JGI IMG/M metagenome (GOLD analysis project Ga0208975, IMG submission 187700) | Freshwater lentic microbial communities from great Laurentian Lakes, MI, USA - Great Lakes metaG ER78MSRF (SPAdes) | ecosystem: Environmental > Aquatic > Freshwater > Lake | place: Great... | reverse complement strand
AAGTAATTTTTCCTCTTTTACTAAGAATGGTCTGAACTGTATAACCCTTGGCACTGAAGCCAACTTTATCTCAAATAATGGCAAATCAATTTTTGGTAATGGCATAATAACTCCAATTATTAAAATTTAGTATTTTTTGGAACAATTTCAATGTCTCTGAAAAAGAATGACACGTTTACTTTATGGAATCCATCATCCATCCAATTAGACGGCATAGATTGTATACTTAACGGATATGCGTCTATTAAATTAACTCGCATATTTTGTATTGCGCCTCTTCCTGGCAGCACGACGGAGGTTGATGTGTCCTCAAATTGAAATAGAGATATGTATCCAACTATTTCATCGAAGTAACTGTTAAGAGCAGTTGTCGGTGATATGCTGCCTATCCAAGTGTTAAACAATTCATACACAGGCATATCTGCACTATGATAAAATGTAAAAGAAACTTCATTAATATCACGCATGTAAGGAGCTCTTACTTTTAATTTTCCTGGTATTCTAAAATCTGTTGTTGAAATAGTTTGTCCTGGAAACTCTATAGAATCGCACAAATATGTAAGTTTTCTTAGATCGTTTGCATTATCTACAACGAAAGAAGGCATCGTTAAAAATCTAACAGCAAATTTAGCGCTCTTTAAAAAATTTTGATTAGTAAAGCGACTTAAATCGTAGTCTACATTAGGAGATGCTCTAACAGTTACCTCATCTAATCGATCTAAAGGCGATGCAGATTCTGCTGCTTGAGTTCCTTGACCCAATAAAGTGTTTTTTAAGATATCGAATAATGCCATTATTTTCTATACACCATTTTAGCTGTTGGTAAGAATATTGCTGTTTCCCAACTTTTGGGTTCAATGTATAAGACTGATGATCTAATGTGCGATGTTAAATATCGTTTTATACACGGTTCTATAATTTTATATCGACGAGATTGTGATAGTAAATCGTAAGATAAATTAAATTTTGTTGTATCGTCATATTTATCGTTATTTACAAAATCCATCAATTTGTCTAACAACACCAAACGACTATATGGGTCTAGGTAGTGTAGATTTAATCCTAAAAATCCATCTTGATAAATCTCCATTGGAATTACAAGAGGAAATTTGTCGTATACGGGTAAAGTTTCCTTTCCTTTTGGGTCATATGCATAAAAATACATTCTCCCAACAAACGTTCTTCCAGTGATTCTTGTTGCGTCGTTCAATACATTAGATCGATCTGTTGGGATTGTGAGTCTAGATATTTTGCCAGCTAACCAACTTCTGGCTGAATCTGTTCTTGGCTTTATATTAGCCAGCGCCATTTCTTTGTTTAATTTATCGATTAATGATGGCATTAAATTCCTAAATCTTTTTCGGTGATAACCTTAAAAATCCAATTTCTGTCTTGGCAATACTCTTGTGCAGCTTGCCATTTAGATTCATTTACGCCCCATGTAACAACTTCTCGTATATACTGTTTTGTCATTCTGCTTCTTTGTTGTGGGGGTTGTGTTTGGTGCATGGGCTTAACTTCTAATACGATACATTCTATTATACCATTTTTATTCTTTAGTTTGACGAAAAAATCTGGAAAGTATCGATGCCACTTATTGTCAACTGGCGATAAATATGGTATTACAATTTCCTCATTAGACCAACCGATAACATTTGGGTTTTCGTCTAGGTGCAGCATAACTCTGCGCTCCCAAAGAGATCTATACCAGATGTTTGTGAAGTCGCCTAAATATTTATTAGTATTTTTAGGACTAAATTTACCACTATAAGCCATCAAGTATTTATAGGAATTTTTTAATGGCACTAACAGCTGTTCGAACATTATCTCAATTTGCAACTAGAATACCTGGTGTTTCTTCGATAACCAATTTTTTTCGAAATATAGGAACAAATAAAAACGCCCAAAGGGTTGTTGCAGCGACTGGTGCTGCAGCAGCAACCACAACAACATTTGTTTCTATAGATCAAGCAATGAAGAATGCAGTTGACGCAGCTCGGCAAACAGGAAATGAAACCACCTCCACAAACAACATTAATACACCAGAAACGATAAGATCTTTAAACAGAGCAGATTTAACAGTATTAAAATTTCCTCTCGATATCGAAAATGCACCAGTCCCTTATGTTTTAATTAAGATATTTGAAACTCAAACAGGAGCTGTGCCGAGACAAGATTTAACCACACAGTCGCTAGTAGCTGGAGCGCAGGGTGCTGCTGGGGTGATAGCAAATAATGCTACTCTAATCGGAGCTGTTGGAGGCGCTGCAGTAAGTAGCGGAACAGCAGTAAATGCTGCTGGATTAGCATTGTTGGCATTAGGCAGAAGAGGCGTTGTTCCTGCAGCTGTTGCTGGAGCAGCCACTGTTGCTGCTGGTGCTGCTGCAGGAGCTGCAGCTGCAAATTTTGGAGGCGAAGCACTTCAAACAGCATTGGATTCTTTGGGAAATTCTGTTGGATTCACAAACGCTGGGTCTAGATCCAAAGAACTCATTTCGCAATTTGCTTTGAAACGAAATTTACAACAACTCGACAGAGCAATAGCATTATTAATGCCAGAAACATTAGCAGTTTCTTACTCTAATCGATATGAAGAAATTTCCTTGACTGGAGAGACAGGAAATTATGGATTAGTTGCGCAAGCATTAGGATCAACTAATGGTGGGGCAGGTCAAGACCCATATATTATGGAAGCAGCTGGTCGACTTGCAGAAAAATTAATCGGCAGCTCTGAAAAATTTACTGCAGCTGGATTATTCGCAACAACTGGAAGAGTCATTAACCCTCAAATGGAAATGATTTATTCTAATCCAGATTTTAGACAATTTGTTATGGATTTCAGATTAGTTCCTAGAAACCAAGCTGAGTCAGGAACAATTTTATCAATTATTAAGAATTTAAAATTTTATGCAGCACCGCAAATTCCCAGAGAAACGGGTGGAAGATACTTCATTCCGCCAGCGCAATTTGAGATAGAATTTTATGATGCGAATAATTCTAGAAATCAATTTTTATTCAGAACTAAGAAATGTGTATTAGAAGATGTTTCAATTGATTACACAGAAAATGGCGTATTTACAACATTTTACGATGGTGCTCCTGTAGCAATCAGGCTATCTCTGAAATTTAGAGAAACTGTATTCATTGATAGAGAAGCAATACAAGAGGGATTCTGATGCTGTTTAGTCAATTTCCTAAAACTCTATATGGATTCGATTTTACATCAAATTCTTCTGTAAAAACTGTCACTAACATTTTTACAAGATTTAGATTTAATGATAGCGTATTGAATAATGCGTTGGCTTTTTACAAATATCAATGCGAAGATTTAGATACACCTGAGATCATATCATTCAAAGTTTATGGCGACGTTAAATATCATTGGATAATTAATATGGTGAATCAACTTGATGATCCACTATTTAATTTGCCGCTCCCTCGAGATTCATTTGAAAGAAAGGTAGTCAAGCAATATAATTATCCAACTATCGCGAATGCATATTCAACCATACACCACTATGTTCTTGAAGTCAAACAAACTTTATCTGAACTTGAGGGTCCAACAACAGTAACAACTTCAAATACGATAGTGACATTAGACCAGTTTGATTATACGTCAAATACAATAACAACAAACAATATTAATAATCCAGTCACAAGTAATATTAGTTTTTATGCAAATAATTCTAATGCAAATAGTGGAATAGTTGCTACTTTATCCACAGTTTCGACGTATAAACCTGTCTATGTATACGAGCATGAAGAACAATTAAACGAAAGATATCGAGAGATTAAAATCTTAAAGAAACAATATATTGCATCTGTGTTGTTAGAATTGGAAAATATTTTAAATGGTTGATTCAGTAGATAAAATTAATTCTTCTCGTGATATTGTCATACTAGAGTTAAAGTTAATAGGCTCTAATGGCAAAATCAGAGATTTAGATAAAGAACGATTATTCAATGCTATTAATATTTTTGAAGATATATTTAAACCTGTAATCACGGGAACAATTAACATCAGAGATGGTGTTGGTATGTTTATGGATCTTGCTATTCATGGTAATGAGTATTTGTATATCACATTTGGTCGACCTGGAGAAACTTTAAGAGACCAACGATACTCCAAAACGTTTAGAATATTTAAAGTGACAGATCGTCAAAAAGTTCCAAACAGCCAAGATCAAACTTATGTGTTACATTTTTGTTCTGAAGAACAAATTTTTTCAAATCAACAACTTATCTCAAGATCATTATCAGGAGGAAATGCTTCTGATTATATTTTTAATATTTGTTTATTTGATTTAAAAACGAGAGTGAATAAAATAGCAGATTTTGAAAATTCTTTTGGCTGTAATGAATTTGCAATAACAAATCAAAAACCTCTAGAAGCAATTGAATATCTTGCCTCTCAATCCTTCAGTCAATCTTTGTCTCCATTTTTATTTTTTGAAAATAAAGATGGATTTAACTTACTGTCGTTAGAAACGTTATATAGAAAAGACGTGGTCGCATCTGTAAAGTATAATACTGCAAAATTTACTTCTGAGTTAGATGAATCTCCATTTATAAATTCTACTGACGTTAATACATTTAAATTTAACAAATGTTTTGACGTGAATAAAAATGTAAAAAATGGAACTTATTCTTGTAAACTTCACACATTAGATTTGATAACACAAAAATATACAAAACACAATGTTTCACTTCTAAACGAATTAAATGCTGATGTTATGATCGATGGATATTTTCCATTTAATAATGCAACAAATAGAAATAATAAAACATTGTTTCAAGAGTATGATTCTAACATGAAGTATTGGTTAACAAATAAAGGCAGAACTAATTCAAATTATTTTGTGTCAAAAGGCATACGATCTAGAGATACTCATGTGGAAGAAACATTAGCACAAAGAATGATGCAGATAGATTTAATAAACAACACAGAGATACATTGTATTGTTCCAGGGAATCCTCAGTATTCTGCTGGATACACGATTGATTTTACTATCCCAGCATTTACATCAAATTTTCAAAATGAAAGAGTAAATGATCCATATTATTCTGGTAAATATTTAATTACAGCAGTTCGTCATGTCATAACTCCTGGTTCATTACAAACTGAATTAGAGTTATCTAAGAACTCAGTTTCTTCTCCATTAGATTTATCAGCAGAAAATCAACAATATAAATTAGCGCAAAAACAATGAACAACAACGATTTTCTAGGATTAAACAATTTTGTTTGGTGGTTTGGTGTAGTCGAAAATCGATTAGACCCACTAGAATTAGGAAGATGCCAAATAAGATGTTTTGGTTGGCATTCTGACGATATTAATCAATTGCCAATAGATAAACTTCCATGGGCGCATCCAATTGTTCCATATGGAGTTAAGTCTGTGCAAGCGCCAGCAGAAGGAACAATGGTATTTGGATTTTTCGCAGATGGTTCTCATGGGGAATATCCTATTATAATTGGAACTGTTCCTGGAATTCCAGTAGAGATTCGCCAGAATAATGCAGGATTTACAGACCCATACACAGATGCTGAAAAAGCTGCTCAAGATTTTCCCAGAAAAATAAAAGAATTTAGCGTAAAGAGAGACAGCAGAGGAATTAATGTTGTTAATGATACAGCAAAAAGAAATCCTTCTGTATTAGATGAGCCTACAGTCTCAAGGTTGGCTAGACCAAATAGATCAACTGCGAATGGTGCTTATCAAGGAATAGAACCAAGTTCTATTGCAAATACAAGCATTGATATACAAAGAAAAACAAGAATCCCCGACATCCAAACAGCTAGAGGTGTAACGTGGGATGAGCCATACCCATCTTACAATGCCATGTATCCATTTAATAATGTGACTGAAACTGAGTCTGGTCATGCCTTTGAGATGGATGACACAGAAGGATATGAAAGAGTTCAGTTATCTCACAGAACTGGATCAACTTTGGAATTTTTACCAGAAGGGCATACAAAAATTAAATCACAAAAGAGTCGCTATGATGTAACGATGGGCGACCACAGAAGTTATGTTAATGGTGAAAAATATGAAACTGTTGACTCAGACATGTATTTGCGTGTAAATGGTAAGTTAAGAATAGAGTGTGGTGGTTTGGAATTAATTTCTGCCGACAAAATTCAAATGGCTTCTTCCAGCGACACAAAAATAAAGGCAGCTGGTGGTCTTCATCTCGCGGGGCTACTGGCTCATTTAAGTGGCGCAGATGTAAATATTGCTGCAGCAAATGCCGCTAAAATTTATGGTGGATTCCAAACAGTTCTTAAAAGTTCTGGCGTGACTTCTGTTGGTGGAGCTATGACTCACATTGAAAGTAGCGTTATTGAATTAATCACACAATTGTTATTGACTGCTGGAATTCAAGATTTAAATTCCAATATACCAGCAGTTGGTAAAGTTGGTCCAACTGCTTCGTTTGCTAGTGGTCCAGATATGAAGGCTGGAGCGGATTTAGCAAAGGTTGCTCCTGCAGCTCAGCCGCCAAAAACTGATGTATTCTCAAAATTAGCAAAAGATCGAGAAGGGACTGATGTTCTAGAACCAGTGACAGTTACTGGAAAAAAGAAAACATTACCTACTGAAACTGGCGCCGAATTGCTTGCAGTGATTGAGGAAGCAACGAAATCAGTTAAGGTAGATGTAACTCTACCTAAAAATGAATTGAAACAAGACAATGATAATTTAATCAATGTTACTGGATTTGAGGAATCATCCAATACGAGAGACCCTGAGCCAGACACTAGCGCATATAAAGCTGCCGAAACTTGAAATAAATACAATGTGCATACAACAAGATGATATCAAACAGTATAATTTAATTTTAGCAAAAATGATTAAACATTTACCTTTGTCAGAATCTGATAAGGATTTTATGTATTCTCATGAACTAAAACAAAAATATGATTCTTATTTAATTCTTTTAAAAATAAAAGAAACATTTTATGGGAGTAACGTGTCTTCCTAGGTAAAATTATAGGCAAAATTATTAAAATAATTCTCTGTTTGATCGGAGGATTACCGCTTCTTCAGACCTTGGCAATTATGTTTACAGGGAAGCCCATTCCATTCGCGAAATTGGGTGGAATGTTTGCAAACACTACGCTGGGGCAATTTCTTGCAGGCATTAAAAGAGACGCGCAAAGAGTATCAGATGCTGTTAGAAATTTATTCGCAAAGGATTTTTTAAATCCACTAGCAACTAGATTTAATGATTTAAATGCTGATTTAGACTCTTTAACAGCAAATAATTATGCTGGGCTTCAGGCTGCATTGCCAGGTTTATTCAGTAATACTGCACCAAGCATTGTAAGCGCTAGAACAGAATTATTAGATAGACTTGGCAAGGTAGTGGAATTTTCGGCAAATACGAACTACAAACTTGGACCATTTAGTATTGGAGAACTATCTTCGTTGGCAGCGGCAGAAGATTCTTTTGCTTCTACGTTTAGAACTATGGAGCAGCACACAGATAGTCTTTCAGGATTAGGAGGCGCCACAGTAAAGTTTGAATTTCAAAGAATTTACGGTAATGTCACTATTCAAAATTCTTCAGTTCATATTATTTCTTCAAATGTGGTGTATCCAAATTTAAGCAATAGAGTTTATCCTATTGTAAATATAGGAGATGTAATAGTAGTCGATACAGAAGAACGAACAGTCATAAGTAAAAAGTTTACTCCAACTTTCCATGGAACAGTTTCTATAGACACAACAACAAATAATGTTAAAGTCACCACAGCTTCTGTATCTACATTAAATTTAACAAGTTGTAATCTTTCGGTTAATGGTGGAATAGGGGGATACGAAACTGGAAATATTTTACTCAGTTCTGGAATGTTTATCTCAGTAAATGGTGAAGTTCGTCAAATTAATACCATTAATTCGCTTGGAGATTATCTAACAGTATATTTACCATTTAATAACTCCGTATCAAATACAATTTTGTTAAAAGAAAGTTCATTTAATGTCAATACAGCGTTCACATTTACAAATGAAAGATTGATATCAGTCAAGACTCCATTTGTGGCTAATTCACTGTGTTTAGATAATGTAATTACTGGAGTTGGAACGACATTTACAAGCGTCTTAGAAGCAAATAATAAAATTTATTATGATAATAAAGAATACAATGTAGTTTCTGTCACTAATACTTCTATAACTGTGGACGATTCTTTAAGATACACTGAAAGAATGCCAATCTTTAAAATAACAAATGAAGTTCCGTATCTTGATTTGACAGAAGATTTGGTTGACCCAGATGGCATAATTACCGCATTTACTTTGCCTGGGCAAATAATGGGCGACACAACATTATTAAATGGTCTTACTGTTAAAGTTAGAAGAGCTAATGGAGCATATCAGAGCGTTAATGCATCTAAACCAACAGATGCTGCCCAGTCATTACTCGAAGAAGAGTTGTTGAGAAGAGCTAAAAATGCATTGACTCAAATGAAATATGATTTAAGAGATGATGCTTTGAGATCCTTGAGCAACACTGACGTTGTTATTGCAATTAATGGATCTATAAACAGACTAACAGCAATTAAAAATGATGCGAAGAATATCTATGAGCAAGATCTTGCTGTAATTAATCAAGTTAAAAGTTTAGTAAAGGGAATGATTAAGTTATTCTCAATGTCTTGTTCTAAGAAAAAACGTAAAGACCAAGGCGGAAATGCAACTGATTCCGACGATTATTTGGATTTAATTTTGCAGCCTAATCCAGAAAGACAAGGGTGCGACGCGACAACCAGCGATTTTATTGACATATTAGATGATTTCGATCGTGAATACAATGATCCTAATCTAAACACTCCTAATAGCCCAGATATTGACACCAATATTCCTTCTGCAAATAATTTATTCGACGAATTAGATAGTATATCTGGTCCGTTCCCAAGACAAGATGGAAATCCAGCTGGTGGCGATGTAATCGGTGGTGGAATTGACGATCAAAATCCAGATGTTGTAATCCCAGAAGATCCATGCGCAAAACCTTGCTAAATATAAAAAAAGGCATATAAATGGCGATTGAAACCAGAACATATAAAGACTTAGACTTAAATTTCAGCGTTCATCCAGTCACAAAAGATGTGGTTAAGAGAATAGGCAATTCTTCAATCATCGGTGCGCTTAGAAATTTAATGCTAACCAATGTCGGTGAAAAACCATTTCAACCTGCATTCGGATCTAGAATTAGGTCATTGCTGTTTGAAGATGTTTCGTTTATTACTGCAAACATAATTCAATCTGAGATTGAGGATTCCATTAAGAATTTTGAGCCTCGCGTTGGCGTTGATGCGGTTCAAGTTCAGGCTAATCCAGAACAACAACGATATGACATTACTCTTAGATTTTTCATAAATAACCTAGAATCACCAATTACAATTAACTTTTTCTTAGAGAAGGTCCGTTAATGGCAAATACAGACCAAAAACTAATTGTCACAGAATTAGATTTTGATGGCATTAAAAATAATTTAAAGAATTTTTTACGCGATCAACAAGAATTTTCAGATTTCGATTTCGAAGCATCTGGCATGAGTGTGCTTTTAGACATACTTGCGTATAACACGCACTATATGTCTTTTTATAATAATATGATTGCTAATGAAATGTTTTTGGATACTGCAGTTTTAAGAAATTCTGTGGTCTCCCATGCAAAAATGCTGGGATATACTCCTGGTTCTACAGTTGGTTCTCGTGCGACTGTTAATTTGCAAATTTCTAGACCATCTGGAAATACGCAAACTACACTAACTCTACCAAAATTTTCTAGATTTCAATCAGCTCCATTCAACGGAGTCTCATTTACATTTGTAAATTTAACATCTAAGGTAGCAGAATATGATTCTACTTGTGATCGTTTTTGTTTTGGGGATTTATTCATCTACCAAGGTCAACCGTTGACATATTCTTTTACATATGATGCAGCTTCTAATATAACACAGTCATTTGAATTGCCAGATGCTGGAATTGATGTATCATCAATACAAGTGTTTGTGCAAGATTCCGCGACAAGTTTAAGAAAAGAAAATTATATACTTGCAACTGATGCGACTGAAGTAACCTCAACCTCAAACGTATATTATCTAGACGAATCAAAAGATGGTAAGTATAAAATATATTTTGGTGACGATGTTATAGGTAAAAAATTAGTAAACGGTAACATTGTTATCGTAACATACATCAAAACAGACGGTGCTGCTGCAAATAAAGTCAATGCATTCTCATTAATAGATTCAGTCGGTGGATTTACAAATAGCATTATATTTCCAGTAAAAGCTGCCTCTGGTGGTTCAGATCGCGAACCTATAGATAGAATTAGATTTAGTGCACCTAAAGCATATATCTCAAACAACAGAGGTGTGACGAAAGATGATATTATTGGTATTATAAATCAAAAATATCCATACTTCGAAGCTGTTAATGTTTGGGGCGGCGAAGATAATGATCCGCCAATTTATGGTAAGGTATTCGTTGCCGCAAAACCATCAATTGGGTTTGAGATTACAGAATCAGAAAAATTAAATGTTATTAATAATGTTATTAAACCAATTTGTGTCGTTACAGTAATCCCAGAATTCGTTGATGTGGATTATAATTATATAAGATTGTTTATAGAAGTATTTTATACTAAATCTAAGACCAATAGATCAACAGATGATTTAAAAACAATTATTAGAAATTCTGTGGTGGATTTTAGAGATAAACAATTAGATAATTTTAATAGCAAATTTAAACTGTCTAGATTATTAAGAAATATCGACGACGCAGATGCATCTATCAACTATAGTGATGCAGAAGTTGTTATAGAAAAACGATTAATTCCGCAGATAGGCGCAGCAAGAAACTACACACTTGATTACGGAACTGAATTGAGTAGAGAAGATCCAAAATTCAAAATAAGTTCAACGCCAGCATTTAAACAATTTGACAATGAAGGGGTTGTTCGTAGTTGTTTCTTCGAAGAAGTTCCAGGCACATCTTCAGGTGTTGAGGCAGTTAGAATTGTTACTGCTCCAAGAACAGACTATTTGACTGCTCCAACTATCGTTATCTCAGGAGATGGTGTTGGTGCAAATGCATACCCTATAATTGTTAATGGAAAAATAACACAAATTATTGTTGACAATCCAGGTGTCAATTACAGAACTGCAGCGGCTAACATATATTATGAAGACGAATTAGATACTACTGTTTCATTAACAACAGCAATTCAAGGTCGATATGGTGTTATTCGTAGTTTCTTCTTTGACGACAATAACATCAAAACGATATTAAATCCAGAAGCAGGTGTTGTTGATTATTTGTTGGGTAAGATAACTTTAAGGCAATTTGATCCAACTAGCATCGAAGATCCGCTTAAAATTTTAAGATTCAACGCCAAACCAGCAAAAACTAGTTTTGAATCTGCTAGAAGCAGAATTTTAACTATTGATGATGAAAGTTTGGGCTCAATTAACATAACTATGACGCCTCTAGATTAATGTTTGCAAATAACTTTACATCCGCAATTGTAGAAACACAATTACCAGATTTCGTAAGAGCAGATCACCCTAAATTTGTCAGTTTATTAAAAAAATACTATGAATATCTAGAACGTTCAGGTAAAGTATTAGATGTAAATAAAAAATTATACGATTTTATTGATGTTGACTCTACTAGATCTGATCTTTTAAAATATTTTAAAGAGCGGATTATACCAAATTTTCCAGAAGAAACTGCGTTAAGTAAAGAAAAAATTATAAAAGCTGCGCGTGATTTTTATGCTAAAAAAGGAACGCCAGATTCTTTTAAATTTTTGTTTAGTGTTCTCTATAATCAAGATATTGATGTATATTTTCCAAAAGAAGATATTATTAAAGCATCTGATGGTAAGTGGAAATTACCTCAAGCATTAAGATTAATTTTTTCTGATAAACTAACTTTAGTTACTGGCGGAAATGTAAACGTATTTGCTGTTACTGCTAACACAGTTAATGCAAATGGAATTAATTTAGTATCAGCAGGAATTACAGCTAATTCATATATCCAAATTGGATTAGAAAAACGAAAGGTAACCAGTGTTAATTCTGTTGGTAATTTTTTAAGAGTAGAAATACCATTCGCCAATACATCTAATGCACAAACATATAATACACAAAAGTTATACAGAGTAACTTTAAGCGAATATTCTAATTTTAATGTAACTCTTTTAGAGCGCAGACAAGGTATTGGAGAAATTTCTAGAACAACTTGTATTATAGAAAAGGCTGTTCAAACAGTTGACAAAACAACTGGTAGAGAAATAGTCGAACTATATGTTTCAAATGTTACTAGATTGTTTAATGAAGGTGAAAATTTAATTGTTCAATATGAAGATGCAGAGGGTGTTTCTAGAACATTTAAATCTAAAATTGCATCTTTAATTTCAAATTTAACGTTGTTCAGAAATAGATCTGGAATAGTTCAAACTGGTCGAAAATATAAAACTGGTGATCCTGTAGTATTTTTCGGTGGTCTTGCTGACACACCTGATGCACAAAAAGCCATAGCAGTTGTTAACAATGTTTCAACTGGTGCAATTCAATCTTTGACAGTTAATTCTGGTGGATATCTTTTCAGAGCAACACCTAATTCTCAAGTTAGAATTTTTTCCAATACAGGTATTGGCGCAAACGTTGTTGTATCTAGAATATGGGAAGATGCATCTAACTCTAACACAATTCAATTCAATACAGATTCAATTGTGTATAAAAGAGATATTACATTAAACAACGAAAATGGATATGATTTTGACAATGCGTCTGCTAGAGTCGGATTAATAACTAATCCTGGAAATACTACAACAGCTGTTAATTTAAATACAGCAACATTTACAGCAAGTTCTGCAAATAACTACTATAATACATTGGTATTAAAAATAACAAGTGGAACAGGTGCTGCTAATAGCCCGAATGCGGCTACTATTGCTTCGTATAATGGTGTGAGCAAAATAGCAACTTTATCAACTGCCTTGGCTGTATCGCCAAATGCAACTAGCAATGTTCTTTTGATTGCGAATGCGCAAACTCAAATAGGAACAGCATTTACATATGAATCGCTATTACTTGGGTCGATTCGTCAACTAACTCTATTAAATGGTGGATCATTTTTTGAAGAACCTCCAACGTTTGATGTTGAATCGTTTCATGATTCAGATTATGCAACAGATGAAGGGTTGATGTTGATTCCATCAGGGCAATTTTCGAATTACAATAAAACTGGAACACCGCCATCTATTCGTTTAAGCTCTTCCAATTCATCATATAGTTTAGCAAATGGATTTTATACTGGAACAAGATTATTCTTAGATGTTGGAACAACTTCTCACTATTCTAAAGTTATTGACTACGTCGTAACTAACGCAAATACTAGCTCTAATGTTAAAACGCTATATCTAGATAGAGCTTTTGCCAATAATATTTCTGCTGTAAATATTTTAAATTTCCAATTAATATTGGATTATAGACCAAATGTTCGCGGAACTGGTAAAATTGGTAAGATAATTATTAATAGAGGCGGTAGTGGATATTCAAGCACCGATTCAGTAGATTTTATTGGCACTGGATGTAACGCGAATGCTACCATAACAGTAGACGCAAATGGTTCTATTACAGGAATAAATCTAGATAATCGTGGTGAAGGGTATTATGAAATGCCAACCATTAGAATTTTAAATGCTAATGGTTCGAATGTATCTGCTGGCTCTAATGCTGATTTTATCCTGTATGGATTGAGCGATGGAGAAATTATAACTGCAGAAACAGATGATATAGGCAGAATTCAAGACTTTAGAATAATAAGTCGTGGGCTAGATTACGAACAAACTCCAGTAGTATCGTTAAAAGTTGTAGATATCTTAACTGATAATCTTCCTGCAGGAACTATAGTTGTTTCTGGTGAGACAGTTTGGCAAGGAGGCGCAACAAATGTTGATGCCACATTCACAGGCGTTATTGATGATGTGTATAGACCAGATTCACAAAATTCAGTTATTCGTGTCTTTGGATACAGTGGATTATTGAATACGTCACTGCCAGTAAATTTAGCGACTTCGTCTGGCAATTTAACTGTAAACTTATTTACAGCAAATGCAACGGTTTCATTTAATGATATAAACGATGCTGTAGAAAGAGCATATCCTCATTATTATGGTAATGGATTAGCAAAAGCGAATGCAGAATTTTTAAGAGGATTAATCAAATATACTGGATTCTATTTGAACACTGATGGATTCCCAAGTTCAGACAAACGAATTCAAAATGATGATTATTATCATAATTTCTCATACGAGATAGGTTCAGAGAAATCATTGTATAATTATAAAGAAACTATCAATAAAATTATACATCCTGTCGGAACTCAATTATTATCTAAGTTTTTAATTAAAAACGATTTAAATGAAAGTATCAAAATTACTTCAAATATACACATATCAAATACATTAATAGGATCAAACATTAATACTAGTTATGCAAGCAACGTTGTATACGGTAACAATGCTAACTTTACATCTACTGTTAATGTTGGTGATTTATTACTAATAAATAGCACTGAAACTGCAACTCTTAAGCAATATACTAGAGTTGTTGCTAATGTTGTTAATGCAAATATTGTTTGGCTTGAGAGTCCAATCGGTGGTCCTGGTGACGGAAGGTTAAGAATTATCGCAAACTCGAGCGGCGGAAACGCTAATGTAACGTTGTTTGCTAATTCTTATGTTGGTAGCGAAAGTTTAGAAGCTGGAGATAATATTTCTTTCAATATTAGCGGAACAATTTATGATCGATATCTTCTTTCTGATGTTTCAAATACGCAAATTATTCTTAATAATTCTGTCGGATTTTCAAATGCAAATGTTATGTATTTAAGAAACCCACGTTTGAATGTTGTAGAATATAAAATTATTAGCACTAATGGATAAAAAATGCCATCATTAATCTATAAAGACTTCGGCGTAACAAACGCAAAAAATTTTTCTCAAATGATATCATTGCCATTGGCAAACGTATATGTTATGCTTTCGCGCACTGTTCCTTGGCCAAACGTTTCTAACACAAATTTATTAGATGACGTTACCATAGAAAAACCGAATGACACTACGGATTATCGATATAAAGTGTCGCGCGACGGCGTTATAATGAAGCGATTAACAGATAATGACATCCATCCTGTTATTCCTCGCGTCGATTGGGCTAATACAACAATTTATGCGGCATATGATCAAACTCTTAATGTTTTTACTAAAAACGTCGCAACTCAAATTTCAGGTGGCAACGTAAATGTAAGTTCATCTAATACTGTATTTGCAAATGGAATTAATCTTTCTTCTGTTTCTGCAAATTTAACAGTTGGTGGACTTATTAGAATTGGAGAAGAAACTAAAGAAATCCATTTTATCACACCGAATGGTTCTTTCTTATATGTTAATACTAATTTTTCTTCAGCATATACTTCTGCTAACTTATTTAAAGTATCAACTTCTGATGTTCAATATTACAATAAATTTTATGTAAGAAACACATACGATCAGGTGTTTAAATGTTTGGATAATAATGCTAACGGTCAATCTACCATTATGCCAGAAATAACTATTGGTGGTCAGTTGCCAGAAAATCCATTTATCGAAACAGGCGATGGTTATAAGTGGAAGTATATGTATACGATTACTTCTGGTTTAAAAAATAAATTCTTTACAAACAAATTTATGCCTGTGGTTGAAGAGTCAATTGTATTTGACAATACGCGAAACGGTAGAATAGATATCGTTAGAATATTATCTGGTGGCACTGGCTACTATGCAGGTGGATCTGTTAACAATTACGCAATTGGCACAATTACTGGAGATGGAACCAGCGCGAATGTTACTGTAGATGTTGCCTCGGGTGTTATCAACGATGTTAATATTGTAAATGGTGGCAATAATTACACAACTGCTACATTTACTGTTGATGACCCACTTCAGACTACTATCGGAGAAGAAGCATCGTTTAGAGTGGTGGTGAGCCCACAATATGGACATGGTTCAAGTGTGGCTAGAGAATTAGGCGCATCATATAGAATGATTAGTTTGGACTTTGAGGGCGATTTAGAGGGAAATTATCCTATTGTAAATACTGATGAAGATTCTATTCGTCAAATAAGCATTGTGAAAGATCCGAAATACGCAAGCAATGGTGTATTTGCGACTCAAACATATCTACCAATGTATACTCTTGTGTATACATCAACTCCTGCCAGTGGATCAGATTTTTCTGAGAATTCGGAAGTTTACGTTGGCAACAGTTATGACAATGCAATATTTAAAGCCAGGGTGGTGCACTTTAATAACACGGACAATATACTGTATCTAAACAATATAAGCGGTAACGTTGATGCTATTTTGTCAGAACAAATCACACAAAAAGATTTTCCATCTATAACATCCACAATATACTCGGTTGCAAAACCAGATATAAATATATTTTCAGGCGAAATGTTTTATGTGGAAAATCGAGCTCCAATCTATAGATCTACAGAGCAAACAGAAACTGTAAAATTAGTTATAGAATTTTAACGTTATAGGTAACTTTAATGCCAGATTTTAATGCAAGCCCATATTGGGACGATTTTGAAGCAACTAATGGTGCTTTAGAAAAAAACTACATGCGAATTCTCTTTCGCCCTGGATTTGCAATTCAGGCTAGAGAACTTACGCAAATACAATCGATCATTCAGAATCAAATTAAGTTATTTGGAGACCATATTTTTAAAGATGGTTCTCCAGTTTTAGGTGGGCATCTAACATTAGATACTGGCGTAAAATACATTAAATTAGAACAATTATTTCAAAACCTAGACATTGATCTAGAAGATTTTTTGGGATTAACAGTTTTCAACACAGGCTCACCTAAAACACGAGCTAAAGTTATTCAAACGTTTTCTTCATCTACCGACAGAACATTGCTAATCAGATATCTCCGTGGATCAGGATTTACTGGTGGGCAAACTATATCAACAGCTGGTGGCAGTTCAGCAAATGTTGTTGCTTCGAATTTTACTGGAATAGGTTCTATTGCAACTATCAATGATGGTGTTTTCTATGTAGATGGATTTTTCGTGACAGTTCCAAAACAAACTATTGTTTTGGATCCATACAGCAGCACGCCAACATATAGAATTGGCTTAGAAATCGATGACGAAATTGTGACTGAATCAGTAGATAATGCATTGTTAGATCCAGCTCAAGAGGCATTCAATTATCAAGCACCAGGAGCACATCGTTATCAATTTGCATTAAATCTAGCCAAACGAACATTAGATTCTGTGGATGATAGTAGATTTTTTGAATTACTTAGAGTTGAAAATGGCATTATAACAAAACAAGTAAGTTATCCAATTTATTCAGAATTAGAAAAAACTTTTGCGCGCAGAACATATGATGAGTCAGGAAATTATGCAGTAAGACCATTTAGAATTAATCTGTCCGCTAATACTCCTGCTGGAGCTTCTGAAAATACTAGCACATTTATTATTAATGTCGAACCAGGAAAAGCATATGTAAATGGATTCGAATTTGAAACTATCGGCACCACAAAAATTCCTGCACCAAGAGCCAGAACAACAAAATCGCATTTAGATTATAATTTGAGTGTTTATTATGGCAATAGAATACAACTTGCTAATGTGTTCGGCGGTGCTAATGGTATTGTTATTTCTGATGGTCTCACGACTGTTGATGTTCATTGCGTCTCCAATAATGAGGTTAATCTTTCTGGAACAAGCGAGAAGTATTTCTCTACCAGAATTGGAACAGCTAAAATTAGAAATATCGATAGAGTTGGAAGCGATCAAGTATTCTACACTTATTTGACGGATGTAAATTTTGATCCAATTATCAGCAGCGCAAATGGCTCATCAAATACAACAGCTGTTAAATTCAAGCCGCATTTTTCGAGCACAGCTAATGCGTATCAAAATGGAACAATTACATTAATAGACACATCTGGTTCTGTTGGGAATACAGCTAAAATTGTTTCCTACGACGGAACTGCTAAAGTAGCATATATTTCTCCTGCATTCAAGACCTCGGTCGTTGATTCAGATAGATTTGTTTTGACAATGCCATTGAGTTCAACAAAATCATTAGTGGTTGCTAATACTACATCCTTCAGCGCAGCAAACCTACAGTCTAATGTTTCTGTTGGAAGTAAAACTACACTAGGAAATACATTTATTGAAGATTCATCATATGATATTATGGTGTATCCGCTACCAAATTATTATATTAAACGTTCCAGCGATGTTAATGTTGAGTTTTATAGAAGATTAGTTCTAAGAGAGCAATCTTTTACAGGAAATGGTGCACTTACAGTTTCTCTAGCATCAGGACAAACATTTGATTTTGGAACTAATGGAAGCACATTATCTGATTCAGCTATCAATAAAAATATTATTGTTGTTGCATCTTCTGGTGCAAATGTTGGCAAAATATTAGATATGACTGAAGGTGCTAGAAGTGTATATAGAACTAGCGCGTCAGAAATAGTATTGTATACAAATGGTGGTTCAGGCTCAACATTTACTGGTGATGTATATTTAACAACTAAAATCACCAATGCAAATACAGCAGCAAGCAGAAGTAAAACGCTAATTGAATCGAATGCTGCAATTACTGCATTTGATACGTTAGCATCTGCGACCTCTGTAAATGGATTTAGTGAAGTTAAGATTAATTCTTCAAACGGAATAGTTTGGCACACTAGTGCTAATGTTGTAAATAAAATTCCAGGCGAAAAACAACCATTGTTTTTATCTGATGTAATTCGAATTAATAAGATTTACGATTCTGGAAACGTTTCTCACGCTCCTAACGTAAGCAATAAAATTGATGTTACTGATCGATATACATTTGATAGTGGTCAAAAAGATGGATATTACGATCACGCTTCAATAATTTTAAAGCCAGGATCACAGCCACCTAGTGGACAAACTGTAGTGTTCCTAGATTACTTTACGCACAGCACGAGCCCTGGTGGGTATATCTCTGGTAAGTCATATAATAATACATTGTATGAATCAGAACAAATTCCAATTTATAAGAGTTCTTCTGGCGAATTGTATAACCTTCGCGATTCGATTGACTTTAGACCAGTCAGAACATCTGGCGTTGACGCAAATCCATATGTGTTAACTAACCTATCAGCTAAAGTTAACACTGCAGTCAATAGTGTTTTAATTGTTGCAAATACATCATTAACTTCTAACGCACTAAATCCTCCAATCAAAGAAGGAACCATCATTAGAGTTAATGGAGAGCAAAAGACTGTAAACTCTGTCATTAATGCCACGACGATTTCTGTTTCCTCTGCATTCGCAACTTCTTGCACAAATGGAACAATATCAGTCGTCACGCCAAGCATTGTTCTACAAAGCAGTTTCTTACACAAACCTGATTCGCCGTTTGAATTAGATTTCGAATACTATTTGCCTAGAATAGATAAAGTCATTGCAACAAAAGAAAAAGAATTTAAATTAATTAGCGGTGTTCCTTCATTAAATCCACAAGAACCATTTGTTGACGAAAATGCAATGACAATTTATAAGTTGAAAATCCCAGCTTATACCGCAACGTTGCAGTCAGTTGATTTAGAATATCTCGAAAATAGAAGATATACTATGAGAGATATATCAAAAATCGATGAACGATTGGCATTAGTTGAAAAAGATATTGAGTTGCGTAAACTCGAAAATGATACCATTGCTGATCCACCAAAGTCGCCAGAAACTCCAACAATCAATAAACCAATCTATGGAATGGTTGTTGATGAATTTGTTGATCTTTCTGTTGTTGATGTTAATAATGATTTTAAATCATCTATTGAAAATGGGTTATTATCTGCGATTAAAATACCAAATGTATTTTCACTTTCAACTGTAAATACATCTGATGTCAAAATTCGTGATAAATTTATTACATTAAATTATAATGAAACACCAGTTGTCTCTCAAGGAAATTATTCAAACACTGGAAATTCTGTAGTTCAAACAGCAATTATAGCCAAGTTTGAAGGATTTGCTACTTTAACACCAGAGAGCGATTACTTCTATTCAATTGAACATCAACCTGCCATTACAGATTCATATGGAAGAAGATTTGAACTACCTCAAACTCCACCTCCATTGAATCCTGCAATCGATCAAGATTTGGTCTATCAATTAGGTGCTAATAACTATAATAATTTGTTGTATAATGATTATATTTTAGTGGGATCTGATTTCCCAGCAGTGGTAACCAGAACTATAACAGTTCCTGATTTTTCAAATCTACCTACTGCAACAGAACCAACAACTACAACTGAAGTAAATATCAGTGTAACAGCTGTGGCGCCAACTACAATGTTAACTAATTGGACAGGCGTCGCCGTTCCAATAAATTCTACGACTCCTGAAGAGCCTGTATATCAACCAGGTTGGAGAGAAGAATCTATATATGTTGCACCAGATTCTTTGAGTTTAAGTGGTGGATTAAGCGACTTTTCAAGTTTTAGACAAGACAGAGATTAATTGAGGAAAAAACATGGGTAATCCTGCAAAAAATTTTTTAGCATTAAGAAAACTTGAGTTATCTGGATTAAGCGCTGTTAATCCTCGCTCACTTCAAAATGATCCCGTTGTTCCTCAAGTAACTGCTGGTTTAACACCTTTTATTAGAGAAAATGATATTAATTTTGCAGTTTTAGGGGTAAAGCCAGATAACACAGCAAATATTTTCTTCGATGAAATTAAAGTTAATAATTTTTGTCAAAGAGCATCTTACATCAATGTAACATCATCTACAGCTATAGCAAATCTTCGAATAAATGAAGGTTTGTTTGGAGCATCATCAAATGCTTATGCTGAAGTTCTCGGCACCTCAATTAATGCAACAGACAATCAAATTTATCTTAATGATAATTTTATCAGTGTTAAAATTCAAAAAGGCGCTGGTGCAGCATCATTATCGATAACAGATTTCCAAAAAGATGATTTGGTATATCAAACGACAGACAGTTCAATTTACGATTTCTTAGAATATAGTAACAGCATAACTCCAGCATATACGTTTTTTGGAAGAGTTAAAAAATGGAGATTTATTGATTCTTCAACTGGTGTATTGGTTATTGAACCATTATCTGGATCTTTAGCAACTGATGTAACAGATTCTTCTAAGAGTTCTATTTGGAATTTATCACGATACTATGTTGACGAAAAGAATGCTGCAGACGTTATAGCAAATAACAGATTTTCTTCTGGAGAAACAATTCAATATTCAGTGAATAGTGTTTCCGCATTTACAATTAGCGGGGCTAATTCTTATATTGCATTATCTTCAACGGTAAGTGGATCTAATACTAATAATTTGCGATCTATTGTTTTATCAACGTCTAATTTGTCTCGAGACGGAATCTCCACAATTAATTCTAAC
>Ga0208975_1000401_pt1 | contig 21494 bp, 33 predicted proteins | sample GreLakmeER78MSRF_FD_187700 | JGI IMG/M metagenome (GOLD analysis project Ga0208975, IMG submission 187700) | Freshwater lentic microbial communities from great Laurentian Lakes, MI, USA - Great Lakes metaG ER78MSRF (SPAdes) | ecosystem: Environmental > Aquatic > Freshwater > Lake | place: Great... | reverse complement strand
GGTGTCGGACCCCGCGTCTCTCCATAGACTTGCAATAGTTTCCTTAGGGGGGCCACCCCCTTGCATATGTTCGCTAGTTGCTGTTGCACTTGCAATAACAGTCCCCTACCCCAGAACAAAAGCCGTGCAATGGCATTGCGCTGCACCTTGTCGTTTCCTTGCGTTTTACGAGCAGCAAGCCGCCAGTCGGTAGGGTGGTATAGGTCAGTCATCATTCGCCGCAATCTGACTGTCAGAACGGCCAGCAAGGCGCATTGCGTCAGCCGAGCTGATGGCGTCCTCATGATGCGAAACTGTGTCGCGAAGTTCTTGCAGCATGGAGGCCAGGTGGGGGAAGATCGCCTTGATCGCCCGCTGGTCTTGCGCCCACTGCCAGTGCAACGCCTGCCGCGTCAATCCGCGGCCTTTCACCTGTTGCTCATAACTCGCAACGACCGCGTTGACCTGGCCGCAACCGACGTGCAGCACAGTGCGGTAAGCGCTCGGAGACAAGTCGGCAATGGTCGCTAGGCGGCGCACCAGTGCAGCTCCCTCGGCGTGCTTGACCTCCTCAAGCTCAAGAAGTCGCTCGCAGATCTCGGAGAGGAGCTTCGCGGCCTCGCTGGTCGCAGCCGCAGACGGTCGGTTGATGGGCGTACGACCCAGCGAGTACGTGATCACGTCAGAGTCCCTCCGATGGGTTGAGGATTAGCTTCTCGTCGTCCTCGGTGAGCTGGATCGCGTCCAGTCCTTCCATCGGCAGCACGCCCATTTGATCGCGCGCCTGCACCATCTCGATGATCTTCGCGAGCCGCTTCAGCCGCTCGTTATACTCTCCCACCACCGCCTTCTTGTGCGCCTCCAATTGCGTGATGGCGCGCAATGCACGCGCCGTCAGTCTAAGCGCTTCCAGTTCTTTGCTGTCGGACACAGTCGTTTCTCCTTTTTGAGCTTGGCAGTTAAGCGAATGTGCTTCTGCCAAGCATGGTTTGATACGAGTTTAGGTTTGCCTGCCACAAATTCTGTCCAGCGCAGGTCGTGCGCGTAGTCAAGGCCATAATACGTTTTGACTTAAAACATAACAGGTTCGCACGACTCAGCGATGCGACGGCGTATATCGACGCCGAGCACTGAGTCACCGAACCGAGCCTCGAAGTCAGCGCCGCCGTAGCGCGTCGTGATCACCATCGGTCGCCGGTTAGCGTACCTCGAGTCGATCAACTCCCAAAGCAGCGCAGCCACGGATGCGGTCAACTTCTCCTTGCCGAGATCATCAATGAGCAGGACGCGGCAATGAGTCAGATGCTTAATGGACTTAATGTCCCGCGCAGCCTCGCTGAGTTGGCGCTGTAGCTCAACGGCAGTCAGGAAGGTGCAGCCGTACTCGCGGCGCTCAAGCTCGCGTGCAAGCGCCCACATTGCCGTCGTCTTGCCAGCGCCAGACAGCCCAGTGATGACCAAGCCCTTGCCTGTCTGAGGCGGGACGTACTGCGTGACACGGTCGTAGCCTTTGCGACGCACCGTGTCCGGCACGTTATCGACCAACTCCTTGTAGAGCGCCGGGCAGTTCTCATCCCACCAAGGCGTGCGCGACGTCACTTGCTGTTCCTGCACCGTGCGCGAATAGTGCGCGTCGCGAATAGGCGTGCAGTCGTCGCAGCAGCCGTAAACAAACACGGTCTCGACGCCCAAGATCTCGAACACGCCGCGTGAGATCGGCAAACGATTACCGCAGATCTTGCAGTGACCCTCCGCCCAGGTTGCGGATCCGTCGCCCCACTTACGCGCAAGACGGCGCTCCATGTCGCTTCGGAACTCTGGCTTCGGCTCAATGCTGATGCCCACGGCGTCGTAGACAGCAAGTGCCTCGTAGTCGGTGTGGCTCATGGTCAAAAGCCTCCCTTTTCCCAAGCAAACTGACCGCCGGCGGCTGCGCGTTCGCGTGCGACCTGATCACCGCCCGTCGTTGCCCTTGGCTTGGCAGCAGCGCAGACAGCCCAGTGCTTCGACAACGCCGTCGGAGTCAGCGCAGCGCCGTCGAAGTGCGTTCGGTAGTTCGCAGCCCGGCGGCGCACCTCATCAGGCGTTACGTCGGGACTGACGACGACAATCTCGGCGCGAGCAGCGATGGCTGGTCCCCATTGCGTGACCTCCTCTGGCTTACCGCCTCCGACCGTTGCCAGCGCATCGAGCAGCTCATTGCGTGCGCGCGGCGCGCCGACAGGCGCATAGGATTGATTATCCTTCCTATTCCTTTTCCCTTCCTTTTCTTTTCTTTTCTTTTCGTTGCGGCACTCCTCGAAGGACTCCTTCAAGGACTCCTTCGCGCTATGGTCAAGGACTGCTTCAACCTTAGGCGCAACTCTCGACCTAGCAGAGCTTAAACCACCCTTGCGGCCTCCCTCGCGTTTAGCTTCAAGGACAGTTTGCGCAGAGGACGGATAGGACCAGACAACCAAGTCATCGCCTTGCCAAGCAAGCAGCGGTGCAGCACCGTTAACCTCAGCCAGTGTCACTCCGCAGAGCTGCTGCCATTGCCGGTCCTTCCAAGCCTTCGCACCAGCGAGCGTGCCGCCGTTTTCTTGGTCGGCACAGTAAGCGAGTACGCAGAACCAGGTCGCCCGTGCCACAGGATCGCAGCCTAAGAATTCAGGTGCGCGTATGTTCGGAATGTAAATATTGAGCCAGTTCATTTGATTTCGGGTTGTCTGCTTGTCTCGTAGCCGTGCGGAGCTAACTCGCGGAACTTGGACAGCGGAATCAAGATCAGCGGTTCGATATTGGAGCGACTGTCGGTGCCGCGCGATTGGCAACCACCGATGCGGATTTGGTGAGCGTCAACAGTTCGAACATCGATCCAAGCGGTCCAGTCAGACCACTGGGAAACATAGATCGGAGGAACACCCATGCCCTCGCCCGCTAAAAGCAGCGCGAGCCATTTCCGAAGACTCAGAAGAACGGTGTCGAACTTCTGCGAGTGCATACGGTGGATCTTCAGTTCGCCTACGCCGACGATGCGGTCGTTTCGGTTAAAGACCCAGTCGATCGCAGCCAGGCGTGCCATCGGATGCGCCTGACAATTGAAGTGTGCTTCGACTAGCTTTGCGATTGACGCTTCGTTTGCGTCGTCCTCGGCGGTCTTAAAGATTAAGCTTCCGTCGATGTGCGTTTGTGGTTTGCGGTCATAGAAACTATTCATTCCGCCTCCCTTCGTAGCCGATAGAACGAATGCACCTTTCCAGCGCGGCGCACGCTTGTCTGCTCGATATCATACCCGCGTTTGCGCAGATCAGCCACGCGCGAATGCACCGCGTAGCCGCCAGAGACCGCGACGAGTTGCGGCAGCGTGACCCATTCGTGACCAAGCGGACATTCCGTCGAGGCGCGCAGTAGGGCCTCAAGGATCCGGTCAGCTTGAGAGACGCCAGCGCCGGTCGCTTCGTAGAGTTGCTGGTTCATGGCTTGGCCTCCCCCAGCGCAGCCTCGACCCGCGCAATGTAGGCGTCGCCCTCGGGCAGGTCGTACGGGTCAACGTGCTCTCTGATGGCCTCGCGCAGGAGTGAACGCAGCGCGGCGTTCTCGCGCTCAAGCTCGCGAGCAAAGTCAGCCAATACATACATTAGCTCGCCATCAATACGAGGATGGGTATATGCTCTTCCATCTGTTCTAGGCGTATCACTCACGACGCACCTCCTTTCTTGGCGCGGGCGGCGTTGATGGCGGCGCGAAGGTCGATGTGAACCACTGGTAGCTCTCGGTCATTGTAGTAGACAGACCACGCCGGGAAAAGGCCGACCTCGGGATCGCCGGGTTCAAAGACTGCGCTTGCCTCGTTCTCTTCCAACCAATCGACCAGCTTCTTGTCGTCCCGCAGCGCGGCGTTCTCCTGAGACACGGCGAAGAACTGATCGGTCATGTCGTCTGAATACGTTCGCAGCACGGCGTTCTCGCGTTCGAGTTCGTCAAGGGTCTTAAGGGAAAGTGCCAGCGCGAGACGATCAGCACTAACCGCGTCGCGAGCGTGTGAGGTACGTCTGTACAGCCCGTGCTCTCGGTCCACGCAAACGTAATCGTCCGTTTGTTTTTTGTTGCTTGCGGCTAAAGACTCTAGCCGGTTACGCAAGTCTTCGCACTCGCGAATGTACCACGCGATGTCGCGATCGTTAGGTTTGGTAGTGGGGAGGTTCATGGCTTGGCCTCCTTGGAGCGCACCGCCGCCCGCGCAGCCTCGATCTGCGCAACGCTGCACTGTTCCTCAAGCGCGACAATGTACTCGGTAAGCTGCGCGATCAGCTTCCGATAATGGCTCGGAAAATCGTTTGTCGGCTCAATCACAGCGCACCTCCTTGGCGCTGCGCATAATCAAGCAGCAACAGCGCATCACAGTTATCAAGCGTCACGCGCACGCCAGCCGCAGCAAAGCGCCGAGCGGCCTCGTCACGCAACGCACGCTTGCGCTCCGGCCCTTTCAGCGAGGAACCGGCCAAACCTTTCTGCCACGTCTGCGGACGTACCAGCACAGTGCGCACCTCAAGTGCCGCAAGCAGACCAAGCCAGTACCCGAAGTTCTGCCCAAACTTAAACATCGCAGAGCCAGGCTGCGGCTTGCCGATAAAGCCGCCAACCTGCTCGACGTAAGCAACGGCACGTTCAGCGCCGGCGATAGCGTCACGCAGCGCATCGAGTGGCGGCGTCGTCTTCGTTAGGTGGACTACGACTGCTGGCGATCCAGCAGGCTGGAACACGAGAGCGCCATTCGCGCCGGGATCAATTGCAATGTATCGAGTGCTCATCAAAACGGCACTCCTTCCGTGTCGTCTAAGCGCGCGACGTGCGCGACCTTTGGCTGTGCAGCCGGCGGCGCATATGACGCACCGGGAGCTGCGTCTTTGCGCTCGGCTTTGCCTCGGATGTACTTGCTGCCTGCGTTCTGGCCGTTCTTCACCTCAGAGATCCACCCGCTTAGTTTGTACTGAACACCGCCGATTGTGATCTCGCCCTTATAGTCGGGTCGTTTCGGGTTGTCGGCCTTGTCGTTTTTGAAAAGGCGGAACGTTAGTTCGTTGTCGAATTGGTTGTTCATTGGTTGATCTCCTTGATGCGAATGCCGCCGACTGCTTTACCGCCGAACCGAACGTCGGGATCGTGATAAAGGTAAATGGTCTTACCGCGCCAGGTCTGCGTGTTAGCGCCGAACATACGAACAAGCGCGCGTCGATTGGCAGAGGTGCGTAGTACAAGCTGCTTGGCCTTGCCCTTGAACTTGAGCGCGGGAACGTTGCGTTCCTTGCGCCCCTTGTCGAAGGCGACCTCGTCGTAGAGCAGGACGTCCTCGATCTCAGCCGGAACGTCACCGAGTCCGACCAAGTCTTCCGACGCGAGCCACGGCGAGGTCCGCAGCATACCAGACAAGCCGGTGAAAACTTTCGGCTCCTGCTTTGGAGCGGGTGTGTCGTCCATGTTCATGCTGCGGTTCCTTTCGTCATGCCTGACAGTTCCGTTTCGTCGCCGTAGACCCACTTGGGCAAGTCAATCGTGTTCATCAAGCCAATGTCTTTGTCGTGGTAATCCGGCCAGCGGCCAGTCGTGCGGCACTCGTTTAACTTCTCCTCCAGGTTGTGGATTTCCTCGTCGCCGTAATCAATCGCCGCCTCGTCCAGCTTCCACACATTCACGCGCGGAATGGGATCGACCTCGACCGCGACGAACCAGAACTCGAAGCGCACCGTCTTGTCGATGAACTGAGCGATCAACCGACGATACCACGCAGCCTGCCGGTGGTAGCCGCGTTGCAGGATGGTCTTGCTGAAGGCAGACATTCGAGCGTCCTGCGTCGTCTTAACATCGATCACCTGCACGCGGTCGCCTCGAAAGTTCACGGCGTCCATGCGACCTTTGCCCCAAGCTGCGCCAGTTCGCGATGCGCCGAAGACCGACAACTCCTTGTATGCGCCGTTGAGCAGGTGCGTCACTGTCTCGTGAGCCAGCGCGTGCCGAACAGCACACTCCAGCGCATCCGCCTCATTAGCGGAGAAGACCGTCTCGCCAGCGTGGCGAGCCATCCATTCCTTGCATTCCTTGGCAGCACCGTGCCACGGCTTCTCGTCAGGACCGTAGGTCTCAGGCTTAATGACGTACCGCGTCTGACCTTCTAGCAGCAGCGAATGCAGCGCACGACCGAACGACATCGCCGCAGTGTCTTGGCGCTCGACGTACTTAAAGAGCGCCGGCGACTCGGCAAAGCGGTTAAGGTCTGACTGCGTCAGTCCAGGTGCTGCACGGTAGGCGTCATCAGTCATGCCGGCGACAGCGCAGGTCGTGTGAGGTTGCCACGCGCTAGGAGTTGTCAGCGTAATCACAGCGCACCGCCTTCCAGCGCCTCGGCCTGCTCAACGAGCTTGGCAGCCCGCTCGCGTAGCTCCTCGGCTGATCGCGTTGACAGATGCTCGATGGCTTCGGCAGGCGTGTCGCAGTAGGTGCTTGCTAAGTGCTCCTTGCCAACAGCAATGCTGACACCGAAGAAAACCTTGGCGTCGCCCCAGTATGCAACGGTGACCGAGTGGTGGCTCGCACCGGGAAAAGCGTTCTTTAGCTGACTCATGACCGGAGAGAGTAGAACGCGAGCCTGCTCTGCGGTTGTTATTGTGTTGTGTTCCATAACCGAAAGTTTGATCCGCGCTACTCGGTATGCGGCACGCTGACGCGCGGCTCGGATAAGCTGGTCGCACCTTTCAGGAGTAAGAGTTTGGAAGAGTGCTCCAGTTCTGTGCGCTTGTTCCATGCAGTCGCGTAAGGAATTTTAAGTTGGGCTGCTAAACTGCGAGTAGTCTGCTTCGTTTCAATTGCCTTCAAGACGGCTGTTATTTCGTCTGGTGTCCATACTCGCTGCGGAGTTCCCGGCTTGCGCTTGCGTGGATTGGACTTTGCCTGCTCCTTGAGCTTTGCGGCTTGCTTGACCGAAAGTGCGACGTGCCTCGATTGCTCGCGCTCCCACTTGGTGAACGCTTTTTCGAGGAACTGGATGCAATTCGTCGCTTCCTGTCCCGTGACGTGTAGTGACATGAATGGGATCTGCGTAGAGGTAGAACCGACGTTTGCGCCACCGTAGGTACTCGCGACGTGCGCGCAGTAAAACGATGATCGAACTGGCAAGACTAAGCCCGCCGAGGATTGTGGCGCAGATCGTCAGCGCATTCACCGAGGCGTGTCGAGCATCAGACGTACCGCCTCGCGGAGCACGTCGGATAGACTCAGTTGGCGCTCGACTGCAATGTCGCGCAGCGCGGTGACTTGCTCAGTCGTCAGAACGACCGAGACCTTAGCTTTAGACGGGAGGTGCATTGCGTTCAATTATCCGAGAAAGAAGTTCGCTGGGTTGTACGGCTTGCTTGGCGGCTTGCCAGCGCAGTCGCTCGATGAGGCGCGGCGACACGCGCCACGGAATCATGACCTTCGGTCCGCTCTGGGATGGACGCCGACCGATGCCGTTGCGCTTCAAATCGGTTTTCATTCGAACTGTAGCTCGTTCGTTTTTTGATCTCGCGCAATCGACGATAGATTTCGCACGGCTTGCCGGTAGTAGCTTGACTTTAGCTCGACGCCGACGCCCTTGCGTCCGTTTAGCACGGCGCCGTAAACCTCGGAGCCAACGCCCATGAAAGGCGTGAACACAATCTCGCCGGGATTCGACCATAGGACAACGGCTCGCTCGATGACGTCAAGTTGCAGCGGATGCACGTGCCGCTCGTCGTCCTTGTCGCGGCTCTCCTCATAGGCGAGCACGTTCTCGATGCGGATGTCGTCCCATACGCACGAGGCGTACTGCCGCCAAATCCAATGCGAGAACCGGTTCTCGGTCTGTTTGCCGTCGTGCCCCTTCCACTCGAGCAGCTCGCGCGGCATCTGCCGCTCGCCAGCGTAGGAGTGCAGCCCGGTAGGATGCGCCACCGGCACAGGATTTTCTCCCTTCTTGCGAAAGCACAGGAGGTAATCGCCTCCGGCCACGTCGCAGAGCGTCGAGTCCTCGACAATCTGCGCGTGCGCCAGCCCCTTCGCCATCGTCCGCAGGCGAACGCCGAGCGGCTCCTTCCAAATTACGCGGCGCATACAGAATTGAAACCCGTGCTTTTCGTGCGCGCGGATAATATCGCCAGGAAAATCTATCAGTCCCGAGCCTACGTTCGCAGCGACGCCCATCTTGGCGGTCGGCCCGTTGCCGGTGCCAGCCACGTCCATACAATGCACAGCGGTAATCCGGCCAGGCTTGGTGAGTCGCGCGATCTCCGAGATCACGAAGTCGTAGTGCTCGAAGAACTCCGAGTAGGAGCGGCAGTTCGAAAGATCGCGCTCACTGCTGCTGTAGTTGTAAAGCCCGCAGAACGGAGGCGAGTAAACGGATAGGTCAATCGCTCCGTCTGGCATCGCACGCATTACGTCGATGCAATCGGAGTTGTAGAGTGCGAATCGGTCGGTGATGTGTTGCTTGTCGTTGTTCATAGCCAAGAGGGGAAAGCGGGTTTGAAGGCAACGTGTTTGGCGCCTTCGATGCGGAGTTCGTCGTTGATGAGTGCGACCAGATGCTTAAACATCGCGTCGGCTTGGTCCGCCTTGCGTTGAAGATTCGAGACGACGCCAGATTCACCCTCAGAGGCGACGACATCGATGACCACTTCGCGCTTTTGTCCGAAGCGCCAACAGCGACGAACGGCTTGGTACCATTGCTCGAACGAGTGCGACGGGAAGAAGGTCTGATGGGCGCAATGCTGCCAATTGAGCCCAAAGCCCGCGATCTGCGGCTTGGTGATCAGCACGCGCAATTCGCCATTAGCAAACGCCTCGAAGGTCTCCTCCTTCTTGTCGTCCTCATCGTCGCCAGACACCTCGGCTGCGTCTCGAATGAGCTTCGATAGCGTCTTCCCCTCGTCGTTGAGATGGCACCATACAACGGCAGGCTTGCCGGTATTGCTAACCAGATTCGCGACTAGTTCGCACCGCTCCGTCAGCGTGCGGCGCCGCTCCTCTCGTTGCTCGGCCAGCGTCATTGCAGGCAGATCAAACAGCATCCCGTCGCGATGGCTCCGCGCAACCACGACGTGCTCGCGCGTGGTAAGTTTCGGCAACTTGAACGGGCCATCATCGCAGCCCATATCGCTCGGCCTCCGAACTGCCCGCGCCCACGAGCAAACCCAGCGCCAGAACTCCTTCTCGGCGTGACCGCGGAAGCGCCAGACTCCGGCGCGGTGCTCGTCAGACCTCGACGTGGTCGGTCCCTGCTTCTTGAAGAAGCGGCCAAGCATATCCGAAAAACCCATCTCGCCTAGCGCCTCGCTCGACGTGCCGAGCTCGATGTAATCGTTGGGCGCTGCGGTCGCGGTGCAGAGCAGGCGGTAGGGAATCTTACGCGCGAAGTCCGTCACCGCGGACTTTGTCATCCCGTCGAAGTTCTTGAGAATCGACGACTCGTCGCAGACCACGCCCGCAAATTGCGTTCGGTCGAAATGGTGCAGGCGTTGGTAGTTCGTGACCACGACGCGCGCGCCGGGCGGGAACTTGCCGTCAGAGGACCGCACGCAATCAATGCCAAACTTCTCGCCCTCCTCCACGGCCTGACGCGCAACAGCCAGCGGAGTAAGCACCAGCACAGGACGGTTTGTGTGGCGCACTACGTTTTCGGCAAAGCTCAACTGCATCGCGGTCTTGCCTAGTCCGCAGTCTGCAAAGATCGCCGAGCGTCCTCGCTCAACCGACCACGAGACAAGCGCCCGTTGAAAGTCAAAAAGCTTGGAAGGCATGAACGTCGGCTCAAAGCCATGCCGCGCGCCGACGTGTCGTTTGGCGTCTAAAAAGGTCTCGTAGTTCACTGCGCACTCCCCATTGCCGATTTTACGCGCGCTGCGTAAGCCTTAGTCTGTGGCTTGCTGGCACCGCGAGGACCGCCGTTGTGTACGCGAGCCAACGTCTCGACGTCGCCAGCCGCCCAAGCCTTCGGCGCGTAACGCTTGAGATAAGCAGTCACGACGCGCCGCGAGTAGCCCAAGTCATCGACATTCTCGTAAGCACCAGCGACGCGCGAGTCAGCGTGGTATCCGCGCATAATCTGAAGTGGACCACGACTGCGACCTTGGTCGCCAAGGATCAGGCCACCGCGCTTGCCGCTAGATTCTACGACGTGCAGCGCACGCCAGAACGACTCAGGAGGCGCAGCGTGCAGGCTGGCGGTAAGGCTCAAAATAATGAGTAGGGAGCGCATGGTTGCTGGTTGTGTAACGACCACAATGCAGACCGAGCGCACAGGCTCAAGCGGAAATTTGCGGAATTTATCCGCACACGCAGACGTTGCGGCACAGCAACGACTTACGCAGTTTTAATCCGACGTGACCGGATCCTTTTGCCGCTCGCCAGCCTCAATCTCCAAGTCCGACCTTACCTCCTCGGACCCGCTAGAGTCAGCCACGAGGTACTCAATTGTCGCCGCTCGGTAGACGTGACCGACAACCACAAAGCCGCAGCTCGGATCAATGCGTGACCGCACCAGCTCGCCAAGTTGAAACTGTGGCGGTCTGTCCATCTCAGAGCGGACGATACCAGACGCGCCGCGTCATTTTCTTCTCCAACTTTACCGATCCCACAAAGCGCTCGACCTTCTTCTTTGCCAGCATTTCGCTGACGAGCGAGTACGCGCGATCCGTTCCGACCTTCAGCTTCGCGGCCAGCTCAACGACGGTGACCCAGCCATCGCCTACAGGTCGCCGCTCGTTCTTGTGCAGCGCCTCCTTGAGCAGCTTGACCCACTTGTCGTCAGTACTTCTGGATTCCTTGCGCTGCATAAAATGCTCCGTTGATTTTCTTAGCTTGGAAAAGCTGATAAGTTCCGTCCTCGAACAAGACGCCGTAGCACCAGGCGTTGTCGTGCCGCAGCTTGCCGACCATGTGCTGGTTGTATGCCATGTCGATCTTGCAGGTGCAGCCGATTCCGCGTGCCTCCGCTGGACCGTCAATTGATTCGACCGGCGCAGAGTCGGTGCTGTGGGTGTGCCCGAACAAGCAGTTGCCGTAGGCGATGCTGTGCCGGCGCGCTGCGCCGAGGCCCGCGAAGTAGCCGTGAACGACCCTTAAGTGTCCCAGACGGAGTACGCCAAAGCGCGAGTCATATGGCAGCATCCTCGCCTTTGCCTGCGCCACAACGCGCTCCGCTCTCTTGATGCCTTCGGTTGCGTAGTCGCGGACCAAGCCTGCGGCGTTGTGCGAGAAGTGCCACAGCCGCTCGTCGTGGTTGCCTCGCAGGAAGTGGTTGTCGCGTCCACCGTCGAAGAACGCGCGAAGCCACTCGACGCCAGCTTCCCAGTCATCTTCGAGGCTGTGCGCTTTCTCATCGTCAGACGCTCCTTTGCGTAGGTTGCGGAAGTCCCAGTTGTCGCCGGCGTGGATGCGAACCTCGGGTCGGAAGTCAGCGAGGAACGACTTGAGCGCCTTAAATGTTGCCTCGTCGTACTGGTCGCCGTGGTTGTCTGACGCGACGACGAAGCGCCGTCCCTTAGACATCCTCGGCCTGCGCTAAATCAGGCACGCTCACGCCGTTGATGATCTTGACGCACGACGGCTCGGTCTTCGCGATGTGGTAGAGCTGCGACAAGAAGTTCACGTTAGGAGCTTTGAGCGCAGCGTTGCTCAGGTGATTCGTGAACGGCAGGCCACGCACGTTGATCTGCGCGACGAGCGCCAGAGGATGCGCCGGCGCTGCGTCGGCTTGAGCCTTGTTCAGATACAAGGCGAGGTAAGCCAACGCGCTTTCAAGGTTGCGGTCCCACTCGACGTTGACCAGTCGCAGATAGTCGCCAGACGCGCCGTTCGGGAGGGTAATGCTAAGTTTGAGTGCCATGACTTAAGGGACCAGACCGTGATGCTGTAGAGCGGAAATGACTTCGTTGAGGGTTGTCGGCGTTGTGCCGTAGCGTGTCGACAAAACCTTCGCCGATTGAACGTAGACCTCGCCGGTCGCGTTATCGACGCGCATCTTCTGTGTCGTCGTGTTATCGTAGACGCGCAGGTTGACCGCGTAGACATCGACTGCGGTCGTCTCGTTCGCCTCAAGGCCTCGGTACTGCGTGCCGGAAACTGTAATCGGCACTTTGACCTTGGTTGCGGTAATGCTAACCGCATTCATGGTCACCGAGTTGACCGTGCCTCCTGTCACCGAGACATTACTTGACTCCTGCCTGCCCAATGAGGTGTAGCCTGTGCTGGCTGCGCTGTTCGCGTTTCCGCCATAAACCCAAGTGCTCGCAACCTTGGCGCGATTGACGCTGCGGACGTAGACGTAACCGGCGTTCAGTAGCGCGTTGTAGAAGTACGCCTCGTTCTCGCGCGTCTGAAGCAGCCCTCCCGTAGGTCCAGGCGTCCAGTTGTACGAGGTCGAGTTCGGATCGTTCGTGCTGACGACCTTCGCCTCGTAGTAGGAGAAATCGGTTTCGGTCGAAGCATCCCACAAAACGCGCGTGCCGAATAGGAGAACCTGAGAATTAGGAAAGTATTCGGGAATGATTCCGGTTGACGTGATCGACACGTTGGTTGGAGCAGCAGGCGCCGTGGTGCTGCTCGGCGCCGTGCGCGTGAGCGCGGTTGAAAGCGCGGAGTAGATGCCCGAAGCATTGACGCCACGGCAGGCAAAGTCATAGGCGACCCCAAGCGTCAGGTCGTCGATCTCAAATGCTGACGCGGCAACGTTATCGATCTGACCCTCAACTTTGTAACCGTCCGTGCCTGAGACGCGCGACAAGATGTCGAGTGCAACACCACCAGACGGGACAGCCGGAACGGTCAAGACAATCGCTGCAAGAGCGGTGCCGTCCGAGGCGAGGTAGGTTCGCTCGCTCTTGAACGTCGGCGCACTTGGCGTACTCGGAGGCGTCAGGTCAGGAGATGCCGTGACCCCAAGCGGTCGAGCGAACGCGCGATTTGAGAAGTCCGACACGTTCTCGAGCCGATCATAAGCGTTTACCCAGTAATAATAGGTTGTTCCGACCGTGACTTCGGCATCAAAGAATCGCGAGCTGCGCGTCTCGGCGATCTTGTCTGATGCTGCGCTGGCCGGCGTGACTCCGGTCGTGTTTCGGTAGACGCCGTATTCGCTCAGGTCTGCCGAGCTGACGTCATCCCAGTCTAGCGACACCGCCTTGCCCGTGCCAATGTTTGCCGTGAGGCTCGTCGGGACAGATGGTGCAACCGTATCCTTCTGCACCGTGACCACGCCGGAAACGTAGCTGGACGAAACCTTGAAATACGACTCGCCGTAGATCCGCACGTTGTAGCCGGTCCCGATGCGAACGTCGGAGCTGATAAACTCAAGCGTCTGATCTCCTGGCACGCGGCCCCACGTCAAGTACGTCGTTGAGGTAGTATCTTTGTACTCAATGCCAATGAAGCCGCCCGACTGGACGAACTCCTCGGACGGCGCAGACCACGACACTCTAATACGCGGCAACGCGGTGCCGTCTGCTTGGTACTGCTGCGTCGTTCCGTCTGCCAGAAGCGACAAAGACGTAGGAGCAGCAATGGTAAATGGATTAGGAAGCGTCGTGTTCGGCGCGTCGGCAACGGCAATCTCATCCGAGACGGTCCACGAGTAGACGGTCGAATCGATCTCGCGCAGCATCATGTCAACTGCTAGAATCGGAGGCGTGCCATCAGTGACAAACTTCCACTCCATGACCTCGAAGACCTTGTTAGTCCAGCCGAGCTTGGCATTCGAGATCATCACCGTTTCGCCAGCGCGAATCTGCGTAGCTTCCAATCGGAAGCGCGCATTTAGCACTATCTCCTGACGCGCACGTCGTAATTCAATGACAGCGAGACGCTGCGCGCACGACGGCGAAACCGTCATCGGCAGCGACACGTCGCGCGTGTACTTGATTGAGTTGTCCTGCGTGACGTAGGTTGCAGACGTGATGACCGGAAAGTCGGATGGCTGCCACTGGTTCTCCTCTGAGATGTAGACGCCCTTGACGGTGTTGACGCGATCACGAGCGCTTGTGCGCGTAGTAACTGAGATCGGCCCGACAAAGTGCTTTTCAGAAAGCGTGATGGTCGGCACTTGGTAAGTGCCAGCATAGATCACCATCTTGCCCGACGAGTAAGCAGTCAGGCCAGCCATAGCAGACAAGAGCTTCGCGATTGCGGCGCTCGGAGTCTCGCTGGTTGAGATGGTTCCGTTCGTCTCGTAGCGGTTCTCGTAGGTAGTCGGTGACAGCGGCAGGATCTGAACTTGCTCGTCGCAGACATTAGCAGCGACAGTGCAAGAGGTGTCGTCGATCTCGCTCGTTGTCATCGCCATACCCAGCGACGACGTAAGGTAATCACGCAGACACAGCGCCGAGTTTGTCGAATACGCCGTGGTCGCCGTGCGTGGATCGTAGACCTTCTTTCCCTTGACGATCACGCTGATGTTCGGAATGCCGCCGATGTAGACCTCAGTGTTCCACTTCAGCCGGACATACATACACGCGATGCCGGTTAGCTTGTGGTCACTGGTCCACTTGCCATCGGTGAGACTAGCCGTGTCGGTGACTAGAGTTGAAAACGCAGTTTGACCAGAGGCGCCTCGCTTCTTGTAAATGTCTGCGTATCCGGCGTACTTGCCGGTCGCGCTGCCATCGCTTGCGCCACTCAGCACCAAGTCTTCGTTGAAGTAGACATCACCCAGCTCCTCGACTTCATGGCCGGCAACTGCCAGCACGACGTGCAAATACTCGTTCTTCGCGCCAGTCGTGGAGAGGTAGACAATAGCTCCCGAAACCTTGCAGCGACCGTAGATGATCTGACGTGCAGCAATAGGAGAGCGCACCATCTGGCCGCGCGACCCGAGCGAGTCAGCCAGGCTTGGCATCTTCGGCGTCAGCAGCTTAGAAGCAGCCATCGAGATGGCTACTACGGCAACGTATTTAATGATCGCCGTTGTGACTGCTAAGGTAGTTGCGCTAACGACTACAGCCGTTCCACCGCCAATTGCGGCAGAGGTAGGCAAAAGAGTAGTAAGAAGCCAAGTTGCGATTGCCTCTGCCATAGTTCAAAAGCGCCAACACGGCGCGTTGATTTGAAAGTCAAACGGTGCGAAAATTAGACCATCGCGAGAAACGAATGCTGCGACGTTGCCGAGGGAAATGCCGATGCTTTCGCCTCTACCCATATCAGCGACGACCAAATCGCCACGCTGAATTGAGCGCGACGGAACAGACTGAATCCCGATCTGTTCGCCTCGGTTTTTGATCAGACTTCGAACGCCACCGCACCGACCGAGAATGCGAGCAGCACCCAAGGCGCTGCCATATCTACCGCGCAGATCAGCCGCCAGGTCTTTTGAGGTCGCACGCAAAACCCAATCAGCACCGAACAAGCAGCAATCGTTCGTACCCCACGCGAACGGAACGTGGCGTCTTTGCTCGATGAATTGAGCAAGCAGAATAGGCCAGTTGTCCGCTTTCATACTTACATGATTGGGACGTCATCGCGACCCTTGTCGTCGTTCCAGTCGGTCTGGTTAGTTGGATTCTGCGCGCCCCAATAGATCGTCTTTTCCTGAATTGCGTTGACGTACTCAAGACCCTTGTCGGTCGCGTCAATGGTCTGCTGTTCTTCGTCGGTGTATCGCGACTCCTTCACGCGCAGCAGGTCAACCAAGCGAGCCTCGGCGCTCATCGTGATCTGCGCTGTGCTGCCGTCGTCTGAAATCGCCATCACGTCCATGCGACCGACGAAAACAGTGACAGGCGAAGCAATCAGTCCAGCCGTGGTCGACAGCGCGCCAAGCTGAACCGAGCAGCTTCGGCCTTGGTAGTTCTCATTAAGCGCCAGCGAGATGAACGCAGTCGGAATGCCCGAAAGCTGGAACATCAGACCACGCGCGGACAGGTCGGTCGTTTCCTCAACTGGCGCAATCGTGCCGAGATCTCCGGTCCCGAGATAGCCTTTGCCTGCGTAAGTCAGCGTGCCATATCCGGTCCATAGGTAGACCGGAGTGGTGAAGTCCATGTCGACTAGTAGCACAGGCGAAAGCTGCGCGGTCGTGACCTCCGACACCATGCCGGCGGTCATTGTGCGTCCTGCGGCGGTGATACTCATTGCGGCAGTTCCTCCACGATTGAGAAGGCGACTCCGTAAATTCCAGCCAACTCAATCGACCACTCGGTCTGGTTGGTCGCTAGTCGAAACAAGCCCTTCGCATTAGAGTAAACGATTGATGTTCCCGCTGCGTAGCTTGAGCGGAGAACGGGAAACAGATCGACGGAGCTGCTGGAGTTGACTTGAATGACCTTGTAAAGCGACGTGCCGATCTGCAACCAGTCGCCCAGCGCGAAGGTGCCAGTTGCTCCAGAGATGCCGAGCGTCGTGCTGTTGGCGGTCGCGCTGGCGACGGTCAACGTTCCTGTTACCGTGCCACGTCGGGTCGGGTTTGCGTAGTCTTGAAAGTAGAACGTGCCGCGCTGCGCAGCGAGCAGGAAGGCAATCACAGCTTCTGCATCAGCGCGCACCATTGGGGGACACTCAACCGATCCAATCCAAGCCTGACCAGGCCAGTTATACTGCTGCTGCTGAAACGTGAACGGCGAGACATTGCGCGACGTTGCGGACGTTCCGGTGAAACTGATCTTCGACGCACGAAACGGCGAGGGCGGCGTTAGTGGATAGGAGATAGCCATGACTTACGCGAATGCTGCACGATACGAACCACCACGGCGAACCATATCTGGAATCTCGGCGCGCAACCGCTTGCGCTCGTTTTCAAGGATCGGCTGCAACTCAGCGCGCGAAACGCCAGACTGGATGTTGTAGGAGATGTTAACGATCGGCCCGCCGATTCCGCCTCCCGCTTGAGCCATCCGGTCGTTGGGAATTACTGTTCCGCTTGTGCCGGGAATAAAGAGTTCTGGTCCGGCTTCCCCAACGATGTGAGGCATACCCGCACGTGCTGGACCGCCTTTTTCAAGGAAGGTAAACGCTCCCTTGATGATGTCACTGATCCCACCGGCCAGCGGTGCGGTGATGACGTTGCGGAAGATAAGGCGGATCAAATCCTGCGCCAAATTGCGCAAGACGTCACTTAGTTTCTGGCCTGACAAGATGGCGTCCTCAAAGCCTTGCGAGATCATTTCTCCAGCATCTCTCGCGATGCGCTCCAAGTCGGTCTCTAGCCTCTTACGCTGACCAAGCAACTTGACGTACTCCTGCGAGTCTTTGGTCATCTTCTCCATCAGCGCAATGTCGCGAGGCGTAGCGTTGAGCATGTCGATGCCCTCGGTCTTATCTCCGAGCAGCCTCTTGATCTCAATCATGCTTCGCTTCCGCTCGTCTAGCTGGCGCGTGATGAGCGCTTGCTGCTCGGCTTCGGTAAGCAGCGACATGCTGTACTCCGCCTCAGCGGCAGCAGCTGCTCCGAGAGCTTCGTCCATGCCTTGAAAGGCATTCTTTGCGATCGTTGCTCGATCAAATTGCTTCTCGGCAATCTGGACTTGTCGCTCTGCGTTCTTGAGCGCATCAATTGACTTGTCGCTAGCCTCGATCTCTCGATTCAGTTTTGCGATTTCATCACCAATACGCGCAAAACGCACAGACTCCGTATCGTCAATACTGGCAATGCTTTCAAACGTCGCCTTTGCTTTCTTATCAAGTTCATCAAGGGAGTCCTTGAGACGATCGAAGCGAATTTGTGCAGCTTTTGCCGCAACGTCTCCACCCGTGAATGCACGAGTGAAAAAAGACGCTACCGACGCGACGGTTCTCTGTAGCCCCATTGCGGCTTGATCCGCAAGATTGGTGGCAACAGTAAGTCCATCCACCTCCTCCGCACTCAGGCCAAGCGCCTTTGCGTTCTTCTCGGCATCCTCAAGCGTTCGATTCAGCCTAGAACCGATCATCAAAAGTGCGCCAAATCCAAACGCTCCCTTGATCGAGGTTCCAACCAGCTTCGCGGTAGACTGAATCTTGTTCAGCGAGTTCTGAACGCTGGCAAACGCAGCGCGAGTGGAGTCAATCGCGCGAATCGTGAATGAGGCTTCAGCCATGTTTCTTGGTCACTTGCTGTTGATAGTGCAGATACGCAAGCCAGCCCTTTAGCTCATCTGCCGGCATGGCTAGAACCTCGTGCGCAAACTTGCCGAGCTTTTCCGCAAGAGCATAGACGGCGAGGAGATCGGCAGCCTCGCCGCCGTGCGTCAGTTTTTTAGGTCATCAACTGACGGAGCAGCCTCCGACAGGATGAAGTTAGCGGCACGCGCGATCAAGTTTGAGTCCGCCTTGTGAAGCAGCGTCATCTTGTGATCAGCGGTGAACAGCTTGTTTCCGTCTTTGTCGGTCGCCTTGAGTATCAAGACATCGACAAGCAGCTCCATGTCGCTTTCCTTGGCCTTGCGGTAAAGTCGATTCTTCTCAGCCAGCGTTACTGGCGTGGAATAGATCGTCAGCTTCCACTCGGGAATCTCGATAGAGCGAGTCCCAAGCGCAGCGAAGTGTTCGCGTACTAGGTCAATAGCATCCATTAGACAGTAACGGAGCTAAGAGCGCCGTTCCCTTCAATAGAAATCGAGCCTTCGACCATGCCGTCAAACGCGGCACTGATGTCGAACTTCGTCACGATGCCGCCACCGCTGTAGTAGCTGTCGCCGGAGTCCGCGCCTTCAGGATACAGATTGACGGTCACCGACGACCCAATGGTCAGCGCGATCTGACCGGCATCGGTCTCGTCCCAGTAGAGGTCGCCTGAAACCGACCACGTCTTCATGGTCGCCTTGCGCGTGCGATAAATGTCTCCGATTACGGAGTCTTCGACGACATCCGACGAATGCGCGAGCGAGTAGTTGCGCAGTTCGCCGATGGTGGTTGAGCTGATCTTGACGGTGCCTTCGCGGCCCAGGTGGTTAGCCATGTTAGTCGGTGGTTAAGTAGATGCAGTTAAAAGTGTGACGCGCGACACCCCAGCGCTTGTCCTCATCGTCCTCTATCACATATTGGACATTCGTTAAATGGAGGTCGTCGCAAACGCCGCCTAGCGTAACGTCCTCAAGGACAGCAGCCTCGACCGCCGCCGATCCGGTATCGAACAGATCGTCAATAAACGTCACGCCGGTCTGCGCAGTGAAGTAGTCCACGTTGACGGTAAGCTGCCGATACTGGACTCGGTTGCTTGGCGCTAGCGAGCGCACGTCAATTTGCTCCTCGACCGCATAGACAGCAGCAGACGGAAACGAAACTGACGCGATGGTGTTGTTCCGGCCTTTGAGAAGGTTTGCGGTCGGCACTACTGCGGCTCCAGCCGTCAGCTTTGCTCCGATTGCGTTTCGGATCTGTGTTCTTGTGCTCATGGTTAGATGATTGGAGATCCGCCCTTAACGCGCACAAAGCCAAGATTCACAGCCTTGCCGGCAAGTACGCGCTCCAGTTTGCGCTCGGTGATGTAGATGCGCGATTGCAGCGCGCTTCTCACTCGCTTCTGATAAAACGGCAACTTGATGTTGTAGTTGATCGCGGTGATAAATGGGTTTTTCCCGAAGTTGTATCGCGCATTGCCAGACGGACCGCTTTTCGCGTACTTGATGGGCTTTAGCTTATCTGCCCACCGCGGATACTTTGCGCCGCTAGCCTTTGCTGCCGGAATCCATCCGTTGATAGTCCAGCCTACGCGGTTCCAAACGTCGCGTTGCAGCTTCTTGTAGTCGGTCGCATAGCTTGCAAACTTGCGATAGTATCGAATTTTTCCCCATTGGTCGCGACTGGCGCGATGGTGATTTGCTAGCTCCTCTGGAGAACCAACCATTTTTAGACCAAAGAATCCGGTCAGGTGCTGGTTCTGAAAAAGCTGTTGAAGCTTTCCAGTCGAGCGCCGTCGAATGTATCGCGAGATTGAACGATAGAATCCTCCTGTAGTTTCGCGCGATTTGAAGTAATCAAACGACAGCGGATTTGAAAGTTGCCTCATGTCGAGCGTAACATCCGCCTGACCTGTTGCACGATTAGGCGGAGGCGTGAATGCAATGATCGTCTTCAGGACGTATGCGGACTCCTGCTTAATGACTTTGCCGAAATCAACATTGCCAGCCTGCGCCAATCGATAAAGCGCAACCTCTAGCTTGGCTGTCCTGACTTCGATTCCGATCATATGGACTTCTTAACCTCCATCTGCACGCCAGATCCTTCCGCGTCGAACTCCAGGTTCTCAATAAAGTAGGTCACGCCAGCGCGCACCACGTTGGACGTGAGCTGCGGCGCCGTGACTACCTGCGACGCGAGGAAAAACACCGTATACCGACCCTCGTCTCGGCGCTGGTCCTCAAAGGACTGGAAGACGTTTCGCGAGTTCGCCCAAACGCCCGTGATAGTCACGCCGAAGATCGAGAACGTGATGCCGGCTTGGTCTTGAATGGCGCTAAAGTCGGCTTCCAGCAAAGCGGGATCGAAATCGCGGACGGTCATACCTATGCCCCAAATGTCACAACCACCGACTTAGGTGTGATGGTGTCGTCCTGCGGCGTGCCAGACGGAATGTGATAGTACCGATCGCGCACGGCATCGCAAATGATTGCGGGAGCGCTGTTGATCGTCATGACCTCGCGAGCGTCACGCAAGATGCGGATCAGCTCGGGAATATCGCGAGCGGTAATGAACAGCGACTCAGACCAGCCACGCCAGACACAGGCTTCCACCTGCTTAGGGTCAGCAAGGATACGCATCGGTGCCTTGAACTGCGCGAAGGCGTACTGACAGACCATCGCTGGGTTGTACTGGACGGTCTGCGAATAGCCAAACGGCGAGACAATCGCCGTAAGTGGTCCCATAATGGCGTCATCCATAGCCGATCGCGGATCGAGCTTATCGAAGACAACGCGACGATCCATGCCGGACAACTCAGGAACGAGACCGTAAACGTAATCGGCCCAAGACTTGCCGCTAGCTCGAAAGTCTGCGTAGCGCTCAGGCCAAATCTGCAAGTCGATCCTCTTGGCCTTTCCTGCTCGACCAGGCGCAACAGGCGTTGCGTAGCTGACGACATCAAAGAGCGAGTGATACTGCGGCAGGCACTCAATCAGCACCTCGACGCCTTGACCTGCGAGATGCCGCGCGATTGGCAGGCAGCGCAGCACGTCTCCGAGCCGCTCATGGTAGACCAGCACAACGTTTTTCATATGTCGCCAGCGATGACCCAAGGTTGCTTGTCGAGAAATTTGAAATAGTCGCACAGCCGCACGTCGCCTTTGCTTTTCTGCAATCGACGCCAGCCGTCGACCAGTCCCTCGTACTGGTAGAACTGCTCCTTGAACTGGACCTGCTCCTCGGTGAAGTAGGCGTAGTGGTCGAACACAAGACCCATCGCTCGCGTTGTCTCGCGCGGAATGTAGCTCGCCCAAGCGTTCAGAACCGGAGGTTCGTGACTGTTGAAGCGGAGTCCCGGCGCCATCTTCCACGCGCGGAACCATTCGTAGGACATTGAGCCAAAGCCTTGCCGCGTCGTCACGACCTTGCTCGGCCCGACG
>Ga0208975_1000400_pt1 | contig 21512 bp, 20 predicted proteins | sample GreLakmeER78MSRF_FD_187700 | JGI IMG/M metagenome (GOLD analysis project Ga0208975, IMG submission 187700) | Freshwater lentic microbial communities from great Laurentian Lakes, MI, USA - Great Lakes metaG ER78MSRF (SPAdes) | ecosystem: Environmental > Aquatic > Freshwater > Lake | place: Great... | reverse complement strand
ACTGATGAAGCAGGAATGGCTGGCCGATGCACAGGCCACCAAGATTCGCGAGCAAGAGGAGTATATCAATCGGTTAGTGAAAGCTGGAAACTACTTAGACGAATGTCTTTTATCTATAGCTGGAGATAATCTTCCAGCAAAGCAATTGTGGCACAAAGCCAAGGAGGCCAAGCCGTGAACCATAACAACAAAACAAAATGAACATATTCACACCAACAAATCCACCACCTCAACACGACCCAGTCGACTTAATGAAGCAAGCCGACCATCTACTCAACAAGACCGAGCGCAAGCAAGGCTGGCCATACTATGATCTAAAGCACGCGATCCAGTTCGCGCAGATGGTCGTGAAGTTGAGTAAGATCCCTTCTAAGAAAGCTACGATCAACACACTCACGCTAAGACAACAGCCTCAGACCGTGCGTGCTCGCCTGTCACAGGGCAAAGCATTCCTCGTAGACAAGGGCGCAGGGATTCTTCGCGGCCAAATCCACGAAGACGATATCCCTCTCGTGTCTGAGCTCTCAGAGAAAGTCCAGATCTCTGTGCGCAAAGTCAACCTCATCATCGAACTCGTCGAACCTGTGGATAATATCCTCGACGCAATGACTCCGCTGATGGGCGGCAGCGATGAAGATCCCTTTACATTCAACGAAGAGATATTCCGCGATCAGATCGCAGAGTTCATGAACAGCGGAGAGATCGGATCGCAGGCAAGCTGGCAAAACTACACCAGCAGCGCAGAGAAATATGCCAGACAGCTTGCGCTACAAGACAACACTATCCTGATCGAGACAACGCCCACCGAACTTATCGTGATGAAGATGAGCGAGGAGATGTTGAAAGGTCTGGAGTAACCATCCAACACAGTGCAAATCTTCCTACCCTACGCAGACATCGAACAGTCTGCCCGCGTCCTCGACACACAGCGGCTTATGAAACAAAGGGTCGAGAGCTATCAGATTCTCAACACCCTACAAGGCAAGTCAACTGGCTGGCGCAGTCATCCCGCCGTGCGCATGGTCAAAGACTATCAAGCGTGGTTGTGTTTGTACAGCATCAAGATCTGTCAAGAAGCCCGGCGGCGTGGTTATCAAGACAGCCTACTCCCGCATTTCGAGAAAGAGATTCTCACTTATCCTTACATCATCCAGCCACATTGGCTCGGTTGCTATCTACACAAGACGCATCAGAGTAATCTGATCCGCAAGAAAGCAGACTACTACAGACCACACTTTCCAAACACACCAGACAATCTACCTTACTTCTGGCCACCGCTATGAAACCTCTTATGCTAGCCATAACAATCTTCGCCACGGAAACAACACTCATTGCGCTGCATCAAGACTTCGAAGCAAAGCTCCGAGCCATCAGCCAAATCGAAAGCAACGACAATGACAAAGCCAAAGGCCGACACGGTGAACTCTCACGCTATCAAATCAAACGCGCCGTCTGGCGACAGCATTTCCCTGACGAAAAAGATATGCGCCATGTTCCAGCAGAAGCGAGGCGCTGCGCTAAGGCGCATCTATGCTGGCTTGAACTCAAGCTCTGCCTCGCTCAAGGCACCAAGCATCCAAACCCACGAGATGTTTACGCCGCGTGGAATATTGGACTTAAAGCTTACGCCCGCAGAGATTACACTCTTGCTAAACTCCCAAGCAATATCAGACAAAGAGCGGACAGATTTACAAACCTATATGAAGACTACAGAAACCACCAGTGATAATGTCACACACGCCACCGTCGAAAAGCTAGAGCAAGCCCCACCAAAGAAGCATTACTTCTACGCCTATCAATACAGCTTCAACGGCGCATGGTTCTCGACCATGTTACACTACACACCGGAAGAAGCGTTCAATGACATGAGAGACTCTGGAATCGTGCACAAGAAACTTTGTTGTATTGTTCTATGATATGAGCAATCAATCTCTCAACGAACTCGATCTTCTTCTCGGCCTACCTAAGCCAGTCGAAGAGATGACAGACAAAGAACTCGAACGCTTTCTACTTCAGCATTTTCCCCATACACGCCCGACCGGCACCGATCTCGCTTCCCTGCTCAACGATCCTCTGCTCAAAGGCATAGACGTTCAAGCCATCATCAATCAAACTCAGAACTTTAAGTTTAAGAAATCATGAAACTATCCTACAAAGATCTGCCGCACGAAGGAATCCCAAGCATCATACCCATCAACGCATCGGGGCTAAAGATCTCAGCTTGTCCGCGCCGTTGGTTCTTTACTGTGTTCCTCGGCCTCAAGCCCACCGAAGACATCACCGCCTTGACGGTGGGTAAAATTATTCATAAGTTCGCAGAGAACATAGCCTTCGACCGGAGCGGAGAGAAGTGGCAAGATGCCTGTATGGAGGCGTTCAAAGCGGCGAAGGAGAAGAACCTCCCAGTAAAGGATCAAGATCAGATTCGCAAAGCCCTGACCGCTGCGCCTTTGTCTTCTCTCCCACAGCCTCTAAAGTTCGGAGACAATCGAGGGGCTGAGTTACACTTCAACATCCCAGTCGTTGACCGGCCGGGCTTCGCATACATGGGCACAGTAGATGTGCTATCTGCAACGCCCGCCGGGATCGTTCAGATCACCGACTATAAGACCACACGCAAGTACGCATTCAAGGACGCAGTGGCGGGCTACGAAGGCGACACGCAGTTTTCTTTCTACTACTATATCTTCAACAAGTTTGCCTATGATATCTTCCGCGACGATATCAACTATGCAAACTCTGCATGGTATCGCCGCATGGTGATCCGCACGTTGATCGTACAGATCTCTCTGCCAGCCCCAGCGTGGAGGCTTGGCCCAGACTGGAGCTTCACTGAGGAGCAACTCACAGAGTTCGGAGTTGAAGTTAAAGATAAGATCGACACATTCTCCAACGACATCAACGAAGCCTTGGCCCACGATAAGCTCCCGCCGCCTAGCGGCAAGGCTTGCAATGCCTGCCCGAGCTGTCCATTCAAACGTATCTGCTTTGCACAGAACGCCGTCCAGCTTGAACTCTTTTTGTCGGAGTGTTCTATAACTAAGTATGAACCTCTGGCTTGGTAAAAACTAAAACATATGGAAACAATCCCTGTAGAAAAACAAAAACCTCAATGGCCACGAACTCTAATCGCCCTCGTAGGTCCGAGTGGTTGCGGCAAGTCTACATCCTTCCGCAACGTAGATCCCGCGCGCACAGTCATCTTCGATGCCGAGCGAAAAGGTATGCCCTTTCGTGTGCGCGACGACAAGCTCGTCGTTCCGATCGACAGCTATGATAAGCTCACGGTCGAGCTGAACAAGCTAAAGAAAGACACCACGAAAGATCTCGTCGTGATCGACTCTATCACCGCCGCGATTGATCAGTTGCAAGTTAAATGTGAACAAATCTACAAGGGCTTTGACATCTGGAAGAACTACAACGATGGCATTCAAGCGTTGTGTACTAACCTTAAGTCGCTGGATAAAACCGTCATCATCACCGGCCTCGAAGAGATTGTCCCAATCCAAGGCCTCGACGGCAGCATGACAACCCGCCGCCGTCTCTACGTCCAAGGTAAAGAGTGGGCAAACAAAGGCATTGAGTCTGAGTGCCTCGCTGTATGGTCTGTCTATGCAAAGAAAGAAAAAGGCAGCGACACAATCCAATACTTCTTCGCCACGCAGACCGACGGCGTGACCACCGCGAAGACTCCTATCTTCTGGGGCTTGCCTAATCCCATGGAGAATTGCGTAGTCAAGGCGTTGAACAAAGTAGCAGTAGAACTTCTGAAGCCCTAAAATTATGATCGAAAATATTCCAGCCAACGATAAACAACATCGCGAACAAGAAGCCGAGATCCGCTTGGTTCTTAGAGTCAAACAGAATTCTAATGGCAGCGTTAACGGATATGTCTATAACTTCGAAGTCAATAACTACGAAGGTCTTATTCCGAACGCTACTCATCTCCTTAGAGAGTATGACTTTGAGTATGCTACAGATAAGATGATCGAAGTAACGATTGATCACGTCCTCAAAAACAGAGCTTAACAACTTGGCCCACAGAAAGCTCCTCCCCATTTGTCGGTGACAGTTAAACAAACAAACAAACAAAACTAAAATGAAAAAAGGTACTGAAGTCAAGATCGGATTCATCCCCGCCAACGTGTACAAGGTTCTTGTCCACCGCACCGAGACCCGCCAGAGCGGAAAGGGATTCAAGATGGTTGTCTGTGAGTGCGAGATCGTTGCGCCCGAGACTGCTATCGCCAACGGTACAACCTATAAGACCCTCGGTTCGAAGGGCAATATGTACATCATGTTAGAGAACAAGAACGGCGTGGACTCTGCGCTTGAGCTTCTTGCCGCGCCGCTGCAGGTTGTCGGTCTGTATGACAATCTCCCCGAAGATTACTCCGACGTAGATGTGGCTGAGGTTCTGTCTTCGCTGCAAGGTCACGCCTTCAATATGCTCGTTCAGTCTCAGCCCGAGTATGTCAGCGACGATCCCTCTAACTCGCGCGATCTCAAGTTCGCTAAGCGCGACGAGAACGGAGAGGCTATCATCAAGCGATACAACACTCAGTTTGATTTCTCGCAGGTCAAAGGCGTTGCCTCTCTCCTGTCTGCATTTTAAGTCTATCAGATAGAATGGTTACTATCGAGTAGACATGCGCCTCTTAGAGAGACTGCGAGACTTTCTAAGAGGTTTGATTTTGTGGTAAGGAATAGAGCGCAGAGAGAACCTGCGACCTGGGATTTGTGAACTCCCTTCATTGAACACCTTACCACTACGTTAGACATATCGCACCGCTGGCAGACCGGATAAAGTCTGCCTTTTATTTTCTCTTAAATTAACCACCTAATGATAGCCCTCGTACTTCATGGACCTTCGCGATTTGATAAAGAAAACAACGGCATCCTTCTCGGACCCGCCGGAGATTTTGTTCGTGCTGTGTTGGCTCATCATAATCTTGACTTGGATAATCCATCTGCTATTTTTGTAACCTTTGCAGACGATTTCTTCAAGAACTCTAACAAGCCCAGCGGAATCAAGAAGATCATCTTTGCCGGAGCCAAAGCCCTAGACTATCTGCCGCTCGCCAAAGATAAAAGCCTAGATGCTTTTCGCGGCGTAGTCTATACCTCAACAAACAAAACCCAATACATCGTAACCTATTGGCCGCAAGACTGTGTTGACGCATGGGCTATGGAAGATGCTTTGGATGGAGACAATGACAATGAAGATGCGCTCGACAAAGACGACGGCAAAAGCACAAGCCCAACGAAGCGCAGTAACTACTCTTTCTGGTTCGCACAAGACATCAAGAAACTCCTAACTTATGACCCCCAAAAAGTTCAACCTGAACCCCAAGTCTACAACTGCCAGCGAGCAGACCAATGCACAAGTGTCTTCGACCACGAAGGTCCGATCTTCTTTGACATTGAGACTCACCCCAAGACCAACACCCTTACCTGCTTGGCCATCGCGTGTGGAGAGAGTCCTGTTTACTCTGTTCCTGTGTACGATTGGGGCGGCAATCTCAATGTCGGTGTGGTATTCTTTGCACGGTTCATAAGAGAGCTAAAGAAACGCAGAGTCGTCATACACAACGCCCTCTTTGACCTATGCTTTCTCGCCGCCTTCTACAAGATTCCTTTCGGCCATGATATCTATGACACCATGGTCGCAGGCCATCGAATCTTTCCGGAGGCTGAAAAGTCTCTGGCCCATCAAGCAACGCTTTTTTCTAACCGACCCTTCCACAAAGATGAAGCAGGGAACTTTGATCCTCGTAATCGAGCACAATTTGAGCAGCTCCGCGCTTACAATGTTAAAGACGTTATTGTCCTCAGAGAAATTTACTACGGTCAGATTGACCTCATCTCAAGGGACCGTGGACTTCAAGACTCTGTCGATCAAGCTAGTAGATCCCTCGCAGACTACGCCTTCATGTCCCTCCACGGAATGCACTTCGATCCCGTCAAGCGACAGTACATTGTAAGAAAGTGTGAAGAGAGATACAAACAGCTCAATCGCGTCCTCAAGATCCTCGTGGGCTTCGACCTCAATCCCGGCAGTCCCGATCAGGTCGTGAAGTATCTCCATCAGCAGCTAAGATATAAACCGGAGAAGACAACAGACAAAGGCGCACCCTCTGTCGCCGGGGATGCTTTGTATAAGATCAAGATCAAACACCCTAAGAACGTAGCCATCGACGTGATCTTCGAGATGCGTCGTATGGTGAAGCTTAAGGGTATGCTCGGATTTCAACAGTGGATTTGGGAATATTAATTTAGGAACAAAATGCAAGACATTAAAATAAAAGACGAATCAATCGCAGCCTCCTTCATGCGCGCTGCTGTGTATGACGCATCGAAGTTTGGCCACGTGATCTCAATGCCAAAGCTTAACGGCCTAAGATGTATGTATCTTCCCGGCCAAGGCTTTTATTCGCGAGACGGCAAGCGGTGGAATGATTCCGTGCTATCCTATATCATTCCGCCAAAGACAGACTACATCATCGACGGCGAGTTGTATTGTCACGGCATGAGCCTTCAGGCCATCAATAGCGCAGTGGCAGTCACTCGCATACATCCCGGCCCTAAGGCTCAAAAGATAACCTTCAACGCATTCGACATCGTAGAGCCTAAGTTCAACGCCATGACGCGTATGCTTATGCTAGACAAGATTCTCCGCGACGATTACTTATCGGCCGGAATGTATCTCGTAGACTGGGAAATCTGCAAGTCGCGCATTGATCTCGATAAGGCCTATGAAAAGTATCTCGCCCTCAACTATGAAGGCCAGATGCTGAAGAGCGTGTTCGGATCTTATATGCCACAGGGCGAGAAGGAACGCCCGACGATGAACCTGCAGAAGCGCAAGGCATTTCTCGACGACGAGTTCGAGTGTATTGGACGCGTCGTCTCGACGGAAGGTAAGTGCAAAGGTAAGCTAGGCGCACTTAAGTTCATCACTTCAAGGGGCGTAAGCTTTGAGGTCGGGACGGGCTTTACCGACGAGGAACGCGAAGAGTATATTGCACCTAACTATCATTTCCAAAAGAAAGCAACGATCAAGTATCTCAACCTCACAGACGACGGTCGCCCGTTTAATGCGTCGTTCATCGGATGGCGCGACGACGTTTAACCTCCAATAATATGTTCACACAAAATCTACCCAAGCATCTCTATCTAAACGTAGACACAGCCTTTACGCACAAACATCCGCAAGGCTATATGCCTGCGATATGGTTTGCGATAACATCTACGCCCGGCCGCGCATGGGGCTGTCATGTATTGCTGGAGAACGGCGCAATCTATCGTAATCTTCCGCTCCACGCGCTATACTTTGGTTCTAATATACTCCCCAGCGAATGGCCGCTTAAACGATCTCAACGCTGGGATTGCTACGGTTGGAATTTCGAGACCATCCAGTATACTTATCTGCGCGGTCAGCGTTGTATGGCAGATTGCGACGGCCTTATATACTACGGCGACTATCTCTTCACAGCCGCGCCCTTCGACGATGGCTTCAGTGACGATCCAGAGCAGAACAAAGAGTTCCTCTTTATCGAACTCGACAACGGTCGCGTCACGGTCCAGCCCACGAACAAAGTCATGATCCTCGACGATAGCTTTCATAAGAATACTGACTGGCCGACGGGCCTTAAAGTATCTAAAGAGATTTATTCCTGCGAATAGATATGCCCACTCCACACATCCACTGTCTGACTTCTCTTAAAGTGGCGGGCACAGGAAGCTTTCGCCTCGCGAGTGGTCAATTTTTGGGCAACTACGGAGCTAACCTACAGAACCCCGACAAGGAAGCTCTCGATATCTATATCGCACCGCCGGGCATGAGCTTCGTCCAGTGCGACCAGAGCGGCGCAGAGGCTCTCATCGTGGCCTATCTCACACGCCCCGGCAAATACAGAGAGCTCTTCAGCGTGGGCATCAAGCCCCATACCTTCATCGCTCTTCATATCTTCTGCGAGAGTATGCAAAACATATGGCCTCTCGCGGGCAAAAGTCCAAGCTATTGGAAATCTCTATCGCCTAGCGAGCTAAGACAAGAGCCAGACTGGAAGCCTCTCGACAAAGCAATCAAATCTTCAGACAAGGAATACAAGATCGGCAAGATGGTCTGCCATGCTTCCTCTTATAGGATGCGTGAGCGGACCTTCCAGCTTCAGACACTCAAACAAAGTCACGGCACTCTTACCCTCAGCCTCCAAGAATGCAAAGTCTTTCTTGGATTCTTCGCATCACTGTTCCCCGAAATCATAGAATGGCAAGATGAAATTGAATTTAACATTAGAGCTAAACGTGAGCTCCGGAATCTATTTAACTATCCGCGTAGGTTCGAGAGAACTATTACTGACTCTTATATCAGGGAAGGCATCTCATGGATTCCTCAATCCACCGTGGGCTGTATCACTCACGCCGCGATTAATCGGTATAACAGAGAACGCCCAAGCAATACGCTACCGGCGATTAACAATAAACATGACTCTTTTCTGGCGTTGGTACTCGATAATGATATCGGCACAACAGCGAAGCACATGCAGGAATGCCTCGCAATATCTCTCACCGGCCGAGATGGAATGAACTTCACCATGAAATCAGAAGCCCAAGCCGGAAAGAATTGGGGTAAGTTCTCTGCCTCTAATCCACAAGGCATGAGAGACTTACCTTAACAGTGGCCCAATAAAAGCTCCCTCCGATTTATGCGCCAGACGAACGACCGAATAACTCAGATCGTGAATGCGATCCGCGAGAAGATCAAAGAGTGGCCGCCTAACCTGCCGCCGCCCTCGGTCGTTATTGTACACGAGACTCACCTGCCCAGCGAGTTCGATCCGAACTTTGAAAAGCTAGAAGGTTTCGACGTAATAACCACACTACAAATCCGTAAGAACTCTGTGAGACTCGCTTACTTACATGAGCCTATATGAAGACTGGTGCTTGTACACAAAGGACGTACAAAGCCCGCAGCCTTTTGTCGACGCTGCATTCTATTTCATGATCGGTGCCGCCCTTCAAAGGCGCGTTTGGTTTGGAGACTTAGACTTTCACGCAGTATTTCCCAATCAATACATCGCTTTCATCGGACCTGCTTCGGCGGGCAAGTCGCTCATTACGACTCCGATGAAAGACCTACTCGAAATCCCCGCCGATATCAAGTCGCCCGAGAACGATCTCGCGGCCGATCTTCTCGGCGAGGATGCAGAGTCCACACGCGGAGGCTCACGACAGCCTCTTATCTATATCGCGCCCAACAGCACAACCTTCGAGCAATTCACAATGGAGACTTCAAAGGTCGCCTATCTCCATCGTTATGTTGATGAACAGAACAGACGCAAAGCCTATCATCACAGCTCTCTCGTCTTCATCCTCGACGAGCTAACATCTATCTTTAAGAAAAATGCAGAACAACTTTCAGACTTTCTTCTCGAAGCTTATAACGGTGGAAAGAAATACGTCCGAAAACTTAAGCACAGCGATACAGACTTCTGCACAAATATGTGTATCAGCCTGCTCGGCAACACGACGCTCGGCAAGTTTCAAAGTCTACAGAATCAAGACATTCTCTCTGACGGCTTTATGGCTCGTACGATTATCGTCTATGGGATCGAAAAGCGTTTCCATCTATATTCCATTCCTCCGCTTTCGGAGGAACAGAAGGCCGCGAAAGCTCGCCTGCAGTCTTACATTCGGGAACTCAACAAGCTCTATGGACCTGTCATTCTAAACGACGAGGCCAAAGAATACATCCACGAACACTTCGAAGTTAATCCTTCCTCAGTCCACACGAACAAGCATCCGATGCTCGATGAGTATTATGGCCGCAAGAATCTCCATCATCAGAAGATCTTGTTCGCCGTACACTTTGCCCGCACGACGGACATGATTATCACACGCGAAGATACCGAAGAAGCCACAGCCCATCTTGCACGTCTTGAAAAGGATATGCACATTCCCTTCGTAGGAATGGGGCGCAATGAGAGCGCAAAGATCTCAGAAGATATCTGGCGCTACATCAAGACAACGCAAGGCACAACCAAGAAATCAATCTTTGTCAGGTTCTATCAGGCACTGAAGACACCCGACGAACTCCGCCGTGTGCTAGATGATCTAGTCACGATGGATCGTATCAAACTAATTAGAATAGAAGGAGTTGAACAATATGTCGCAAAGTGAAAGGAGTAACGTAGAACGCCGCCAAGAGTTTCTCAAGGTCGTAGAAGGCTTGGTGTGTAGAGATCGCAACGTGACGCATGGCGATGCAGAAGATAACTTCAAAGTGATCGCAGCTTTGTGGAGTTCATATCTCAACGGGCCTATCGACTCGAAGGATGTGGCCGCGATGATGTGCTTATTCAAAGTCTCGCGTCTTATCAACAACATAGACAACCTTGAGAACTGGCATGATCTCGCGGGCTATGCAGCCTGTGGCGGTGGGATAGTGATAAAACAATTAGATACTAAATAATATGTCAACGAAGATTAAGATCGAGAATCAGACCGAAGTGCCCGTCCTTGTGGCGCTCTTTGAGCAGCCTAAATGCAACGACCATCCGACTCGCTCGGCTGTTCTCAAACCCGGCGAAAGCTGCGACTGGGGCAGTGGCTCTGTGCCGCTTGGCAATTACCAGTGCTATGCCGTAATGAGTGGCGACAATAGCAGCCATGACGAGTGGGTGTGGCACTTCCCCGGAGTTGCTGAGGTGGTAGCCCCGCTGGAGCTGGGCTTCAAGCTGTGGCACCAAGGCGACATCGACTGGCTGAATGTCAAAGCCATGTCGAGCGATGATCTTAACGCCACGTTTGGCTCTGCGTACACCTCGGCCAAGAGCAACACCAAATCGTGGAATGGAATGTCGAGTTGCATATTCCACATTCGCGGCGGCCCAAGCTGGGTCGAAGAGACCGAACAAGTGGGCATCTTCCGCCCGAAGACAGTGGCTTACAATGGCGTTCAGTCTACGCCAATGAAGAGCGAATAACAAACGAAAAGAAAACCCGCCCTGTGATAAGCAGAGCGGGTTTTTTGTTGTCTTAATTTATCGTATCCCAGACATTCCTTCTATCAAACTCTTGCGATACTTGTCTTCATTCTGTCTTGTATAGTATCGCTTCAGCGTCTCACTTCCTTTTCCTGGCTCCGCGCCTTCGACAAAGTCTAGGTATCTTGCGGCTTTCATAGGCTGTCTTTCCAGCGAAGGCATGATAGCATTCTGACTAGTCTTCAACTTTCTAATCCGGCTCGCATAATCTTCTGGTGACGTTGCTTCTGTTCTTGCACGCGACACTAACTCAAATGCCTCTTCGCCGGTCTTCTCCGTAATCTCACCCCGTTCAAAATCTCTCTCAGCCAAATTGCTGTAGTTCACAGCAAACGCACCACCCTTACTCGGCGCACCAATCAACTCGTCATACAACCGACGACGACGGCGATCATCATAGCGCATGTTCTCATCTTCATCCAACCAATTCCGCGCCACGCGAGCAACCTGCATATGACCAATCACTGAATCTTTAAGCAAAGCTTGCATGACCAAGCCGAAGTCTTCACCATCATCCAATGCTTTAGCCGCAGCCGCAGCCCGCTTGCTTACGTCATAGATCGCATCCAGCGCAGGCATTGTTGCCACGCCCTGCGCACTACCACCAGACGCTGCATCAAGCGACATCTTTACAATGTCTCCTGCGAATCCAAACGTGCCTAGCTTTTGCGCCATCGTCAGGAGTTTCTGCGCAAGAAGCTGCCCGCCATCAGCCCCAAGCTGTCCTTGATTCTGCTGCATCCAGCTTTCAAGTTCTTTCCATGATATGTCTTTACCTTCACGGTTGTTCAACCATTCCTGCACAGCCCCAACAGCGCCGCCACCAAGCACACCTATCAGCATCTGCCCAATCAAAGGCTTGACGTTGCCTTGCATTGCAGGCTGTATAGCATACTTCACAAACGAATCATACTGTCCAATGCTCCACTTACTCCATGTCAGATAAGGAGCCGCTGCGCCCTCAAGAACAGAGGCGGGAAGTTGTCTCATGTCATAAGAACCCTGCAACAAACGCCCAACTTGTGCAGCGAGATCAGCATCCGAACGCGTACGCCAGTCAGGACTCAGCGTGTCAAGCATCTGTAGCGCACTCTTATCACCGCCAAGCGCAAGAGTCTTGTTGTATTTCACAACAGTCTCGCCCCAAGCCTGTGCAACCGTACGCGCTACAGACTCCAACTGATTAAGCCCGGTGCCCTTTGAGATCACACGCGCAACCTTATCCATAAAGCCTACAGAATCATCAGCGATTCCTAGAACTTGACGCATATTCTGCGCAGCATCTCTTTTGTTCAGACCCGACGCATAAGAGCGTTCTTTCAATGCCGCCCAATCTCCAAGCCGATTAGTGAAGTCAACTAAGCCCGACGTGTATTCGCCAGCGGGCATATAAACCAAGCCCTTAATCAAGGAGGTTCCAATGTCACCTACCTTTGAAATAGGTCCGATCGTAGCCGCGCTAACAGAGCGACCAATTCCAGCCAACATACCATCGGTCTTCTGGGCCGGTGTGCCGCGATACTCACGCAGAACAGACTGGACACTATCGTTGTTGATAACTGGTGTAACAGACGCAAGAATGTTCGCCGGGATCGGTTGGTTATTCACCATCGTCTTCGCGCCCAACGCAGCCATCGCCTCGGGCGAACTCTCAACGTGTTTCTGATAAGCAAAGTCTGTGGCCGACCGCTTCGTATAGTTGTCAAGGTTACCGATTAGATCATCACTGCGCCAAGTAGGCGGCAGCGGATAACCTTCAGGCTTACGCGCACCAGAGAACGGAATGCCGCTTTCGATGCCCGGTGTCTTCGCAGTGATCCGTAGCTTTTCTTCAAACTTATCATTTGCGTAGCGCTGAGCTTCTTGCAGAGTAGCGCCGTCGGCCTGACGAAGCTGCGTGTTCCATTGCTTGAAATCATTCTCAAGCTTTGTATACTCAGGCGATCCTTGCTTTGTGGTAAGTATAGCCTTGACTTCATCCGCAATAGCGTGCAACGGAATGTATGTCGGGTTAGTGCCACGCGCACGTTGACCCGCAGTGTCTCGCACAGTAAAGCCCTGCGCGTTATAGTCGTTAACGATTGCTGGGAGATACTCGTTACGGAGTTGATCGTAGGCAGGCTTAAGTTCGGCCGCCGGGTTTGACCTAACGCCAGCATCAAACTCCTGCGCTAAGTGATTAAACAAACGCACTTGATCTTCCGGTTGCAACTTAGCAGCAAGAGAATACTTGCTTGACCATTCACCTTGCTTATAGTCGCGAGTGTTAGACGCATCACGGATCGTGCTACCGACGCGCTCAAACGATCCGCCTTGTTTAATCAAAGCGTCCATCTCTGAAGGTGTCTGAATCTTTTCAAGGACGCTGCGTTGATAGCGAGTCTCATCTCCAACATCACCAGTCTTCGCCGCTGCAACACCCTTCCAAGGCACAGCCTCAGTCGTAGCATAGTGCATCCAAGCCAGCGCATCTTCAGGAGAAAGCTTCATCCCAACCATACTCTTTACAGAAGACTTCAGCGCATTAAACCACTGACGAATCTCGCCCGGCTTGACGTTAGGATAAGCTTCACCGAACGCCTGAACAAGACCTTCCTCAAGTGCAATGTCTCTCGCCTGTTGTTCATTCTTACCCTCAGCCAAACGCGCTTCGTATTCGCGCTTGTACGCTTCAGAACCCTCAGCAGTATCCATCAGCGAACGACTCATCCGTTCATTGGGAGATGTCTTAAACACATCGTGACCAATTTCGTGGATCGCAGTGTCGGCTGTGGCCGCCAAAGGATTGATGTAGATAACGCGCTCACCATTTTCATTGACGACGTATGCGCCGCGAATACCTTTAGCTTGTTGCTCGGGCGTGGCAGGTACGATCCTCAAGCCGCGTTGAGCCGCAAGCTTTGTAGCTGCATCAAGGTCAGCCTGATTGAGCAAGCCTTCGCCACCCGCACGTTGCAAGCGCGAGTATAGATCATCAGCAATAGCCCGCGCGTCAGCGAGTTCTTGCTTGGCTTGAGCAATGTCTGGTGCGCCTTGTTCTCTAACGCCCTTGCGAACGACAGACGGTGCGCGCTCAGCCAGCTTCAGCAACTCAGCCTGACGTGACTGTAAACTCTGCAACCGCGCAGAGGCCTCATCATTTAACGCCTGTGCGGCATCAAGATCCTGCATCTTCCTAATCTCAGCCGCATTCTGTTCAGCTTCAACACGAGCATTGTCTGCTTGTATCTTCTCAGCTTTCGCCACTTCTTCAGGCGTAGGCTTGAGAGCTTCTTGTAGAGTTACACCTTCATCAACAGGCTTAGCCGCTTCAGACGGACGCCCAAGGATCTCTTCGGTTGTGACGGCTGCACGAGTAGGTCTGGCGACTTCAGGAGTCCAGCTTTCAGGAGCCACACGACTACCGCCTTCAGGCGTAAAGGCTCCTGCACGCTCACGCAAGGCACCCATCTGTTCGCCACGATACTCAGGCGTACCTTTCTGCACAGCCAACGCACTTTTGCTTTCATCCATCCGAGCAATGTCAGCACGCTCTTCAGGACTCAAGAACTTATTCTGCACACCACGTTCATGAGCTGCATCGAGAGCCGTCTTTAAAGAGTTTGCAAGAAAATCTGGAAACTTCTTAGGATCCTGAATGACCTCATAAACCTCAGGCAAGCCTGCCAACTCAGCAGCCATACCCTTAGGCATACGTTGCTTGATATCCTTTGCTATTTTTTCAATATCGTTAATGCGCGCAGCTTCAGGTTGCTTCCACCATTCCATCTCGGGGCGAGTTTTAAACATCTCAACCTCACTAGGAGTCATTCCTTCAACAGCAGCAGCATCTTTGCGAATCGCACCAAGATCCATTGCTTGCTCGGGCGCAGCAACGTCAGGCTTCAAAGGTGTCAATCCAAACTTACGTCCAAGCTTAGTAGGATCAGCGAAGAGACTTCCAAGTGCAACGTCCGCTGCGAATCGAGGCACAGAGAACTCTCCGCCCTGTGACATATCAAGAAGCTGACCCGCTGTAGAGCCAGCCACATTAACACCCACGTTAGCTACCGCCGGAGCAAATGCTGCACGCGTTGCCTGTTTAGACATACCCATCGCAGGCGCAGCAAGTCCTTTGATACCTCCAAACGAAGGACGCATCGCTAGCGCATTAGGTGCAAAGCCACCAAGATAAGAAGCGACAGGCTGATCAGTCTGTGCACGAGACATCTCCTCAATCGCAGAAGGCGCAAACTCTTCTAACGCAGCCTCTTGCAATTTGCCCGCGCCATAGCCGCCAAGAAGACCACCGCCGATGCCGCCAATTACAGTGCCGGGCAAACCAAACATCGAGCCACCGAGCGCGCCAGTCTGTGCGCCAGCGTAAAGACCTGCCGCACTAGGCAACAGGTTACCAGCAAACGAAGTAAGCCCCGCGCGAAGCGGAGACATTACTTCTTTCTGCTGAGGCTGATTGATAGGATTATCAAATATATTACCTTGATCATCCACGTCATAAACAGTCGGATCGTAGCCGTTATCTTGAAGCCATTTATATTGTTCTTGTGTCATGACCTTATGAGTTAATAGCCCATCGGAATAGCAATGCTTGGATTACGCAGGGGATTTCTACGCGTGCGTTCTTCCATGCGCTTGAGCATTTCAGGATCTTGTTGTGCGCCAGAATTAAACAATAGCTGATTAAGGCCCGTTGCACCACTACGCAGAGGATCCATAAAGGATTGAACACCTTCACCAACAACTTCTCCAGCACCACGCATAAAGCGAGGAACGATAGCGGTATTTTCAGGCGCAGTTGCAGGCAATGGACCGCCCATTCCAACACCGCCACCGGGAGGTAAAACACCACCGCCTAACGTAGCACCTGTACCGCGATCAACCTGACCGCCGCCACCATCTTTAGGAGCCATTGCGCCCGGCATAGTAAGCCTACGAAATCCTCCAGGCGTTCCCTTATTTTTTCCAAAGCCCGGCATTCCAGGAGTATGTTCAAAAATCTCACCCTTCTCATTCTGATATACATTGTCACCTAGACGCTCAACATTAGCTCGCCGACGATATTGAACTTCACCAGCTCGATAAGCCTGATCACCAGCCTGACCATCACGCTGCAAACCAAGACGCGCTTCGTCAATAGCTCTACCAGCTGCGCCTTCATTAGCCCGCAATGTTCGATTGGCTTCATTATCTTCGCGTACCAAGTTTTGCTGGGCGGCCGTAAGTGCTCGATTAGCAGCTCCTTCATTCGCACGCAAACCCCTATCAGCTGCATTATCTTCTCGAACTAAGTTATAATGCGCAGCGGTAAGCGCACGATTAGCTTCACCTTCAGATAAGCGCGCAGCACGATCAGCTTGTGATTCTCCAGTGCGAAAAGCTCTATCTGCTGCACCTTCGCTAGAGCGAAACGCTCGATCAGCCGCACTCTCGCCTTTACGGAAACCAAGCTCGGTTTCCAAGCGGCGCCATGAAGCGTTATTCTCCTTCTCAGCCAAAGCAACACGCGTATCACGATCAGCCTGACTTTCACCCTGACGAAGCGTGCGGTCAAGATTATTCTGAGAGCCAGTAAACTCACGCATTGCTTTATTCTGCTCCGCAGTGAACTCACGATCTTCTTTCTTTAATGTGCGATCAGACTCCATGCGCAAACGAATCTCATCAGCCAGATCTTCTTTTTTTGCCTGTCGTTCTTTTTCCGCCTTAGCATCCGCACGCCACTCAGCGCCCTGTGCTTGCTGCGCTGCAATGTTCTGTTGATTAGACTCATCGCCGAGCATCCGACGAAAGAAACCGCCCACGCCTTTAGATTCCTGAAACGGCAGATTCTCTCCGCCAATAGCCTTGCTCGGATCAAACTCTTTATTCGCCCGCTCAGGCACAAGAAAGCTAAGATCAATCCGCGGCCCGCCACCTTGAATCATATAGCGAGCAGAGCCGCCACGATTCTCGATAGGCTGTTGGGTCTCTGTGATCATCTGCGGCTGAGTAGAAGCCTCGCCGTCTGTAATAGACATGGCTTCAGGGCCAGCCTCTTGAATGGCTGCAGGGATTTGACGCGATTCTAAACCACCGCTGCCACCTTTAGGTGCAGTCTTACCCATAAGCGGAGAAGGATCTATCGTGGGTCCAGTACGACCATAGACTGGTATAGACGAAGTCCCACCTTTTGTTCGAAGATACCTAGAAGGTCCTCCAGTCACATATGGATTAGCTGCACTGCGTCGCGTAGATTGAGTTGCCATAATATTTATTCTACAAAGTTCTCACCAGCACTCGATACAGCGCCAGTATGTTTTTGAATGTTGACGAAGATTAACGGAAGGTTGTCGTTTTGAAGCCAGTGTCTTTCGCCCTTGCGGATATTGTAAACGCGGAAATCAAAGAAAGGCCACATCTTTGTGATGTGACCTTTATTGATCGTCCCTTTTCCGAAGAGCTTAAAGAACTTACCATCAAAATCGTGATGATGCGGCGGAACGTAAGTCAGCGCGGGTAAATGCCAGAGTTCCAAGGCCCAGCTGCCAACCTTAAGTTGAACACCTCGGCAGGCACGCCAGCTTGTTCGCCGTAGTATTCCCACAAAGCGAGATAGGTTTTTTGTAGGGGACTGAACATCCATCCTAATCCTTTGCCGTTGACATACCACTCAGCATGAGAAGTCATCGGCTTGATAAGAAGCACATTGACTACAGCGCGCCAGCCTTTCGAAGCCCTCATACGAGGCACCAGAAAGCGGCTCATTATGCGATAGCCTTCACGAATCTGAGGCGTATAGTGCAAGTCACGCGACACCTTAACCGCGTCAGGGATATTCTCCCAGCCGTAGTAAGCCTCTGCAAAGGTCCAGCAGCAAGACGGCAGCGAACCCATTACCTGCGAGAACTGATCAAGCCCAGTCTTGCGCGATGCATTAAGTTGATTCTCTTGCTGACGCATCTGACTCGCATTGCCGAACAAGTTCATGCCCATCGCGTTAGACTCCTGCCCAACCTGCGACGCGCCGCCCGTCCGAGCCTCGCCTTGATTGATCGAAGGGCGACCAGTCGTAAGCTGGAACGTGTCGATCTTAGACGACAGAGGCTGCACTGCGCCCGTCGCAAGCTGAGCTGCATTAGCAATCGCACTCTGACGCTGCTGCTTTCGAGCCTCACCTGCGCCACCGAACGCCAGCGCATTAGCCACGGTCGAAGTCGCCGTCGGCGTAGCGCCAGTGCCACGCGCATAGTTCTCACGCGCCATCGAGCGATCAATCTCAGCCCGCTCAGCCCCGCTCAAGCCAGCGTTGGGATCAGTCAAAGATCCCTGAAGCTGTTCGAGATTCTGCAACGCCAACTCACGCGCACGATAAGCTTCAGGATCAGCTTCCTTCTGCGTGCGCATTGCCTCACGAACGAGGTCACGGCCGGTGCCGCTCACGATACCGAGATCGGTCTCGGCTTGAGCCTGTGCATTCTGTCGCGCTATGTCAGAGCCAGTCTTTGCAAACTGCGGCCCGAACTGCCGATAGAGATCAGCATTAAGCTGTTGATCTTTGGGCGATATCTCAGCCCGCAGCCTCTGCATAGCAGGTTCATACTGTTGAGCGGCTTGCACTTGATTCTGAATCATCGGAATAAGATTATCCCGATAAGCCTTCATCACAGATTCCATCGACTCCGAGGTGTTCGGAATAGCTGGCGACCCATTAACAAAGAATCCACTAGGAATTCCATTGTCAACTTCCAGCCGCGTAGATTCCCAGACCAACGTGTGGCCGAGAACTATAGAGAGATTGATCTCAAATGTGTTCATTATTTGCTAAATTCAGAAAGTTTATACTGTACGTTTTGCTTACTCTTACGCCGCGCACCACTCACCGACCAGTCAGGATAAAGATCAGTCCATGCGTTCACAGCTTCTCTTAAGGAACCGCGATCGCCAAGGATAGTTAAGATGTGAATGTTCTTTCGATCGTGATCTAGCTCGCACCATAACGCGATCAAAGGAGTCTCAGTCTCTTTCTCTATGACAAAGAGTTCGTTATCTTTACCCTGCAAGATACGGTCACAGTGCATCACGATATCAATGTCAGGAGAATCTCCGAACGCAGCCTTGCGGCCGGGATGATTAAGCACCCAGTCGAATAGCTTTATGGCATTGATATGTGCGCTCATACTGGTTGAAAATATCTATCCAGAATTGAGCCAGTTGATGTTTTGCAAACAAACTCCACAGAGAGCTTGCTCACTGCGGCTTCCCAATAGGCTCCTTGAGCGGCCGACGCAAAGCTTGATTGAGGAATGGGAGGATTATGGACGGTAGTAAGAGCCTTGCCGCCAGCACCGCTGATAAGAACGGGAAGCCCATTCCAGTTAAGGCGTTCAACCAGAGCAGAACATCCAGCCAAGAGAGCAGTTGCGCCCCAGTCTTTAAAGGGCACAGCTTGGATAAAGGCCAATGCGCCATTAGTATTCGTAGCGCTATAGAAGTCATCGCCACTAGTAAAAGGCGGTTGATGCACGACAACCCATTTGTGTTTCTTTGTGCTGTTAGCTAAGGCATTCTTGAGCCACTGGAACTGAACGCTATCTGCGATCGTGTTAGGCGGCGTAAAAGCATTATCAATTTCAGTCTGCGCCAATACAGTATCAAGACCAGTATTGATCAGAAAGATATCAACATAGTCAGACGTGTATTGGAAGTAACGTACGTGTTGTTGATAGTTAAACAACGGACTCGCTGCGGCAGTCTCATTATCAAACTGACCGGGCACAAACAATAGCTTATCTCTAATAGCATCCCAGAACGGCGTAATGGTTTGAGCCAATGCCGCAGCGGTGCCTGCTTCATAGCCCACATAAGGCAGTCCGTAGTTGTGATTGCCCGTGCCGATAACCTTCGTCAGGCCATTGATAGCGCGGATCTTAGCGTTGACGGCTTTACGTTGCGACACCTCAGTCAAGGTAAAGGTGGGCGACGTAACGCCACCGACGATATCAGGAACACCATCATTGCCTATGATCGCAAAGGTCTCATAGGAGATAGATCCGATGATGCCGAACGGATTAACCTTAGGCCACACGCCAGCCTGCTGCACTTCAGCACTTGCAGAAATCAACAAGCCATCCGTGTCAAACCGAATCATCACGCCCACGCGATCACCTTCAGGCGCAATGTCCATAAAGTTAATCTCAGCGGTCGCAAACACACCATCAGTCAAACCTCCGTTATAAGGAATGCTTACAGACGACTTAGAGTTAAACGGCAGCGGATTAATCGTTACGACTTTGCGGTTACAGTATTGTCCATTAACATACAACGAAGCTTCTACTGTTCCGCCAGCAGCTACACCGTTAAAGCCCAGCCGCAACAGCTGCATCTTAACACTCTTGTAGTCATCAGCCGGTACAACCTCAGATCCATATAACGTAACGGTTGCTTTCTGTTCAGATCCAAACAAACGATAAACCCCGGTCGCCGTCATGAAGTAAGTATCTCGCGTACCGTTATCTAACGTAGAAGCGAACTTGAGTATGGTTCCGATGCCTGGATAAATATCGAGAGAGACGAACTTCTGGAGCAGCATATCATACCACAGAATGCCGTTGCCATAGATCGTCGTGACTGCGAACAGCGCATAGTTATCGTGTGTGCCTGTGGCCGCACTCGTCTGCGTGATGCCGTCAATAAGCGAATTGATTGGACCGCTAAAAGGCGCATTCCGACCCTCAAACCGGAACTGCGTGATCCCGTTAAAACTCCTGATTCCAGTGTCATGAACAAATGCCACATCCCCTAGCACGTCCACAACAGAATCAGGATTTAGCGGCCCAATCGAAGTAATGCTCTGATTGCGGAATGTAGGTTCCGCATAGATCAGATTGTTATAGTCTGGATAGACTAAGAAAGATGAGTTCTGAGTGCCGACAAAGAAGCCTCCGTCATTGGCATTCAGCGGCGCAAGACACGTTACGTTGTTATAGTCGACGTTCGTAGCCATCGCCAACGCTCCGCCCTCTGCTTCGTTTGCTGAGGTCTTGTCGCCGGTGGGCGTGACTGCGACAACAAAGTTTAAGGGCGCTCCAGTAACTGAGCGCACGATCTGATTGCGCTTCGTGAATTCGTTGGGCGTGAGAGTTTCCGCCGCAACAGCGTAAAGAACGCCGTTATAGAACATCGGAAAGTTTGCAATGGGAACATACTCAGGAACGGCTATAGACCAAGATACGTATGTGCCTGTCACGCGAGAACTGCCGTCGGGAAAGATAATCCACGGTTGCGATGTTCCATCCATCACAACGAGCGCAGAAGGCGTAGCTCCGACAGCACCGCCGAGTGTAAGAGTGCCGGTCGATGAAGTGACTGAGCGAGTAAAGTTTACGGTCGACGAAGGGATAAGAGCTGTGAAAACACGAGGCGCTGTAGAGCCCATCGTGAAAGACTCTATCAACTGCCACGTTCCGTTTGTCAGTTTATAGA
>Ga0208975_1000399_pt1 | contig 21537 bp, 17 predicted proteins | sample GreLakmeER78MSRF_FD_187700 | JGI IMG/M metagenome (GOLD analysis project Ga0208975, IMG submission 187700) | Freshwater lentic microbial communities from great Laurentian Lakes, MI, USA - Great Lakes metaG ER78MSRF (SPAdes) | ecosystem: Environmental > Aquatic > Freshwater > Lake | place: Great... | reverse complement strand
TATCTTCACCTTTGGCGTTCAAATACAAAGCAATGTTGTTTTGCTTGGCTATTTGTTCAATAGTGTAAGTTTGTTGTTTATTGTTTGTCATTGCTCACCTCCTCCGTAGGTTTCGTTGTAGTATTGAATATTAGTTCTTGTTTCACCATATTTTTCAGTGGCTTTATAAGAACCATTTCTTCTCGCTTCCATTATCTGTTCCTTCTCCATTGCTTTTGCTTGTTCTAAAAGTTCTTTGTGGTTATAAGTTAATGCGTCAGTCGTATTACTAACTACTCTGTGCAGTTGGTTTGCATACCACTCAACTGCCGTCTGTTGTTTATTGTTATGGGCTTTCATTGATTAAAATCATACTATCGTAATAAATTATACTGTCAGTAACTACTAAGCTATGCTTTGTTTCATTTTGGGAACACCCCATACCCAACAGTACTGATATGAGGATTAATGTTTTTAGATTCTTCATTTTTAAAGTTTTCCTTGTTTTAGTTTTAGTTCATCTATATTCCATAGGAACTGTAGTCTTTTCCAGATTCTACTTTGAAGAGTTACGCTCTTCTGAATTCGTTGTTTTCGTATGTCCACTTTATCCATTTGATTTTGATTAAATCAAAGTCTTCTAATGACTTTGCTACCCATGACTCATCTATAGTGTCTTTAAAACACAGTATATGCACATTAGCGACCTCATCTTTGTTTAGACGTAGTGCACGTCCAATCTTCTGAGAAGCTTTCTTCTCGTTGCTGTAAGAATGCATAATGATAATATGTTTTAGATTGGGTACAGTTACTCCTTCACTTAACTGTTCTACGGCACTTAACCTAGTAATGGCCCCACTAGCAAATCTGTCGAGATTTTCCGCATTCTCTACTTTATGATTTTTAGAGTGATGCGAATACTTACATATAGAATCTGCTTGTTCAGTAGTATTAGCAAACAACAAACATTTGTCAGTTTCAGGAACACGGTCTAATACAAACTGTAGAAAGTAAAGCTTTGATTTAAACTGTTTTAGTGCGTTTAGTAGAAAGATGCGTTTCATAAACAAATCTTTACCACCAGCAGATGTACTAATCTGAGATTGTAGCCAGTTATAGTTCTTTACCTCACTTGTGTAGAAAGATTTATTTCCTTTACCTACCTCAATGTTGTTAGTTGTACCTAAAGGTATCTGATGTACGTAGATTCTATAATCATTTAAAATCTCTTCGTCAACAGCCTCATCTACAGTATAACTGTACTTAATTGGGTAGTATTGCTCCATCATATGTCCTTTTTCGCCATATGTATACTTAGGAGGTGTACCTGTTAACCCTAAAACTCTTCCTTTGAACTCAGATAGAAAGACATCGTGAGAATACTTTGTGTTATGAGCTTCATCTAAGATTACAATGTCATAGTCTTCTGGGTTATGTTTTACTAGTGAGATATAACTTGTGAAAGTTATATTTTCTAATAGATGTTGCATGTTGAATTTTTCAGCATCATTCTTCCAAGACTCAAAAATTGTAATTTTAGGGGCTGCAACCAGTACTTTGCCCCCAAGTTTGCTAATGTACTGCAAGCCGATGTAAGTTTTACCTACTCCCATACTTACATGCAGTCCTGCTCGGCCAAAAGACAGAACTGCACTAAGAGCTTCTTGTTGTATCTTTTCTCTAACTATGTTACTCATTTTAATCCTTTTATTGTACTAAGGTAGTTCCCTGCCTCAGCGTATCTTCCATCTATATTACGAAGATAACGATTTTGGATATGAATATAACATTTGATGTTATCTTTATATGATTTATAACTTGCGTGGTTATTTAATTCGCCTAAAACATATTTACATTTATGGTATTTAATACCAAAGAGATTTTTGTTAGATACGCACACCTTAGAAACATAGTTTCCTGTCTCAATACGTGCTTGTGCTACAGCCATAGGAGGTAACACACAGTCTTGGTTTACCAGTTCTTTAAGGATAGCACTATCTGTAAGAGCAACATCACCAATAGTTATAGTATCTCGTGTGTGAGTACGTATTATTTTAGTGATAGGATCTTTAGCCAGTAATACTATTAGAGTTCCGATAAGCAATAAATTTAATAACAGAGATGCTTTTGTTATTCTTCCTAAGTTAGGTATTTTCTTTAACTTAAGGTCTTGAGTAAGTTTATAATATGTGTTTTTCATAACTTTTTATATTACTAATTTAGTTAATTGTTTCGATAAGACAAAAATACCTAGAACCCATAAAAGAATTCTAGGTATCGTTTTAAGCAAAAGCTTGCATTAAGAACTCTTTTAGTTCGTTTACATTGTTAAGAGCAAACTTTAATACTTCTCTCTTAGTAGAGACAAATGCTACAAGTCTTGTCTGATGCTGTCGTGTGTATTTTACTTCAGCAAAGACATTAAGTAGAGATAAAATAAAGTAACGGTTAGCTGCTCTATCCATTCTTGGTAGTAAATTCAGAATTTCTGTAATGTCGCTAAGTTTTCTTTCTGACTCCTCTAGATTAAGTATTCTAAACTTACCTGACTTGATTAAAGAAGTTCCTGGACCTGAACCTGCAACTGTACTACCCCCACAAATAGCAGAAATGATACTTAACTCTATATCGTACTTATCAAACAAGTTCTTAAGAGTTACGTAATCTGGGTGAATGTTACCCCAAGCATTTACATAATCTTTTAAAGTCCACGCTTTAGACGAAGAGTTTAACAAAGCTATCACCTCTACTAGAGAAGGAATATCTTTAACTGGGACTTCTACTACAGGTATTTCTTGTGCATTTAAAGCACGAAGAGCTGTATAGTTGTGTTGCCCGTCTAGAACATAATACTTGTACTTGTTTGAGTCAAACTTAAGCCTAACTACGATTATGGGTCTAATGTTACCCATAGCTTTCATAGAGATAGCTAATTTTCTACTCTGAGACGCAATAATGTCTCGTTGTAACCCTTCTAGGTAGGCTAGTTCCACATCTTTAGGTAAGAATACCATGTTTTTAAGAGGATAGTTGACATCTTCTCTTATTTTTAGTTGGTAATCAAGCCATACTTTTTCCAATGCACTTAAATAGGTTTGAGACTTAAAGGTCTCGGCTGCTTTTTTTAGAATTTCTGTTGTGTGTTCAATTTTTTTGTTTTTTTTCATATGCTGGTTAGTTAAATTTTTGTTTACGTAAAAAATCCCCTACAATTAAGTAGGGGACATCCTGGCTAATCAATCCATCCAATTGTTGGAACTACTTGTTTTACTAACTGGAGTTGTTCAATAAAGTTACAAGGAGTGTACTTTGGATACCCAAATCCATCGTTACCTGTTTCTTTAAACTCAGTAGGAACTGCAGTTTTTATTTGGAAAGCGATTTCTTGTTCTACTGCTGCTCTGTAACTAAGGTTACTTCTAGCTTCTCTCATGTCTGTTAATATGTTATCAACAGTAAGATTTCTGAACATGTCTCGCACTTCCAAAGTGTGAATGAATTGCATTTTGTCTAAAGCATTCTTAACAGAACGTGCTTTAACTCTGAAGAAGCGGCTAGTATCTACTCTTTCGTAGGACTTGCCATCAATGGTTTTGTTTTTTCTGATTCTCATAGTGTTTAAATTAGTAGAAGGAGAAAGAAAAAATCCGACCAAAGGGAGGATAAATAAAAAGGAAATAGCCAGTCGGTTAAAACTGGCTATTCTTTAGGATACATGGCACTAATAAGATAATAAATTTGAAAATTTATTAAATCTTACCCACTAGCATCATAGAGAGGAACCGATTTGCTTTAGAATATGGAACCAAATCTTAAGCCAGTACTCTCTCCACTAATAGGCCGTTACAAAGTAACATTTGTCTGCCATTACAGTAACACAGTTGTGTCACTTTGCCGAGCTGTACCTGTAGCTCAACAGAACCAAGTTCTTTTTAATGTTTTACCCCTATGAACCAGGAAGTTTAGGACATTGTCTACAAGAGGTAGACACTCAACAGATATTTCAGCACTGTAATGCTAGGTAATCTGATAAACCTTTGTAGCCCATAGCGGAATCGAACCGACTATTTACAAGATGAAATCTTGGTGTCCTGTATCCGTTAGGAACCGTTAGACGAATGGGCCATTTTTACTTCCATCTGCACTCAGTTATGATTTCACTCCTCGGTCCATCATCACAACTGCTCACCCTTTGGAAGTGAGTTGTGGTGCATTAAAGAAAGACAGTTTCACTTCGCATTATATCTGTCTATAACCCCGCTTCTAGGGTTTTACTCCACTCTGCATTCAGTTGTAATATCTAAAGGACACATATTTCAGCGTTAGATATTAAGAGCCCATCCTCGCTCATTACAACTGCCTACCCTTGTGAAGTAGGTTATGATGCATTAAAGTAACACAAGCCGTTGATATCCCTTTAGGGTCACAACATACTATTCTTGTGTTAGAACTGATAGTGCAGTTTACTTTAACTCCAGCTATGAGAACGTTACCCTAACAAGTTTTAACTTATCAGGAAAACGAAATTAAAGTCATAAGGGAAAGAAAAAAAGAAGGGCAGTATAGTAGAGACTTAGTTAGCGTTAAGTAAGTTCTTTTGAAAAATGGAATATCCGCACACCCTTACTACTAAAAAACCCTAACACATAATAAACCTATAGAGAGTTATAATAAGAAGAGGTTACCAGTAGGCTTACCCTTAAGCTTATATCTTAAGTTACCATTATCTATATTAAGTCGGTTTAATCTAATCTTAACCTAAAGTGATTTAGTGTTAAGAGCAGAAACCATAGGGGGGAGTGTCCCCATCTCTCTAATGCATTGACTATTAATCACTTATGAGAATCAATTCTTTGATTTTTCTGTAGATATTTGCACGAATACTGCAGTGATAGACTGTAATTATGAGTTAAAATGATGGCTATAGTGTCTACTTCACTATAAACGACTGACTCTAATTAAGACTGAAGATGGTAGAGTAGTTGGTTCTTTTTCTCTTTTCTCTTTACTGCTTGTCTGGGTCTCTCTCTATAGGGAAAAACAAAAGCACCCCGAAGGGTGCTATTGCTTAACTGTTAGAAGGGAACATCGTCCACATTCGCAGTTTCGTCTACGGGTACGTTCTCTGTAAGTGCAGAGAGGTCCGCTGTAGTACGCTGAGCGACAACCATTGTTTTGTCGGCATACGCATCAGTGTCAGGGCGCAAGAAGCATTTGCGGTACACGAAGTTACCGTTTGCATCTGTCACACGAGATTTCGTTTCTCTGTCCAACTTGTAGGCAGATTCACGAATAATGTAGTTGCCGTTGGCATCTTTCTCATTGATAATCTTTGCGTTAACGGCCTCGTTAAAGTCAGATGTTTCAATGATTTGGATACGCACAGCACGACCAAACACGCTTTCAAGGTTGATTGGCTTAAGGCCGTTCTCTTGAAACTTGTAGGGTTCGCTAGAAGAAGTGTGAGCAACGTCTTCGGCTTTAATACCGAAAGTTTTCTCAAAGACCTCCATAGCGAAAGTGTGAATGGCGGTACGCAATAAACGAGATTGCAAACCGAGTGAGAAGGCGGAGAGTGAGTCGGATTCTACTCCACATAGAACGCTAACGGAACCTTTTCCGTTAACCCAAGCCGAATAAGCGTTAACTGTGCTCATACTGATGTATATTGGCAGTAAAGGAAAGAAAAAACCCCCGTAGGGGGGATAGACCGTTAAGGCATTAGACGGTTAAACGCAAATAACCGAGCGAAGCGAGGGTAGTAGACGGTTTGTTTAACTTTTGTTTGTCTCAGCACGGGGAATTTTTTGACTAACCCTGTTTTGTCTAACTTCTTGTGTAACCTTTGACTGTATAAGTTAGACAAGATAGACTAGAGGTAGAGGCAATTACCCGCATAAGATGACAGCGTAGCACCAACCAAGGTGGGAAGTAAGGTAAGAGGAAAGAAAAACCATTGCCCAATCGAATTTACTGGGTAAGATGGTTGCGTAGCCATTTAATCCAATGGCACTAGAGTACCAAAGGAGTTAGTCAAACTCCCTTGGATACACTATGAGACCTTTTGGGGTTAGTTCTACGAGATCTTCTACAAAACCATCTACTAGAGTTTCCACTAATGTGTACTTCTCGTATACTAGTACTACGACAACACCATGGTGAGTTTTAGTAGCAGTATAGTGTAGGGGTTTTGTATTTTTAACCACGTTACTTACAAAGGTGGAGTCGTCTGAAGTCATCTGTAATGAATCAGGAAGTTGTGTTTGTCCACAAGCCGTACAGGCCACAGACAAAAATAGGGTTACGAATAATGTTCTCATACGATAGAAAAGAAAAACCCCCGAAGGGGTTCTTGTTAGTTCTTGCGAGGTCTACCACGTTTAACTTTGTTGTTGTCCGCTAGTTCCTCTTTGATGTCTACAGGCTCTGCGAAATCCCAAGGCTTACCGAAGTACTCGAAGTACGTCCTTTCCATTTCTCGTAAAGTAGAGCCTATGGTTTCTTGGTACTTAAAGTTTTGGGTCAACGTGTATTCGTCTTCTACTTGTCCAAGCATTTTAGACAGAGTTCTCTGTTTAGTTTGTTGGTAGAAGTCGTACTGACGTTGGATGGTACGTTGCATTTCTTTTTCAAGGTTTTCTGCACATTTGCGAAGCATGTCGTTAATCAACGATTTAGCCTCAATAGAGTTGGCTTTCATAGCAGTAGAGAAAAGAAAAAACCCTACCTTAGTAGGGCTTTCTTTGTCATATGCAATCGTCGCATTCGTCTTCGTCTACGTTCTTCCGTAGGTTAATCTTTCCTACAACTTTTGGGTACTCTTGTTCCTTTATATCAGGACCAAACAAGTCTTCTCTACGTAAGTTGTAGTACTCAAGGGCAAAGCCAATGCTCTCCATGTCGTTGTCAATGTCATTAGCCGTTGACCCGTACGTGTACGAATTCCTAGCAATTTGAGCGGTTGAACAGATTACATTAAGGATAGCCTCAACCTCACTAGTACCATTGTCTGACATCTGCATACCTAGTACGCGACGTAGAAGGGCTGTGTACTTGCCCTTTTCGATTTGAATTAAATTGTTATTCATAGCATCAAGGAAAAGAAAAAAGGGACGTTAGTCCCCTTCAAACGTACGGTTCTCTAATCCGTTGAGATCACTTTCGTTCTTCTCATCTTCATAGCATTGTTGGCACATGTGTAAATCATCACACTGGCAGGTTAGTTGTGGAGAGATGCTATACATAGCAATCATATCCGATGCTTCTTCAAAAGTCATGCAATAAGAAAGAAAAAAACTACCTCATTTCGAGGTAGTTGTAGGTTGCTAACCCTGTGGTGGTCTTACGTGAACAAGCATACGTTCACCGCACTTTGGCTTAGGTATATGCGTAAGGGATATCTCCTTACAATAGAGAAAAGAAAAAAGTCCGTTAGGACTCTTTCTTACTGTTGTTTTGAGCACTCTTCAAAGCATCTATTGCTTCAGCAAGATAGTGATACTCACGAACTAACCAAGCACGATCTTCGGGCTCTTCACAACAATCTAAATCTACTTGGATGCCTACTACTATAGACTCCAAGGCAGCGAATACTAAGTCATATGTCTCCATGTAATAAGAAAGAAAAACTACTACTCATAATTAAGGGACAAGATCCATAATTATTTCCGTAAGATCATTGCGTACTCCACTACAGAGTGAGACTATAAGTCCCACTCTTGTGCAGCGTAATAAGCAGCGAAAGGTCTGCTTACACCTTGACGACGAAAGAATCTGTAAGTGTCTACAAACTCTTGTACTAATCCATAGGACTTCGCTATGTAGTAGTGTTCAGCAAATTGATCTATCATGCAAGAGAAAAGAAAAAAGACTCCTAAGAGTCTTAAAATTTACTAAACTCGTTGTGCCAGTAGTTCTTACTTGCTTTGCTACAACGGTGACCACGACCTGATGCGCAGGACATCAGTCCTACAATCACCAATACTACTACTAGATATCTCATGAAATAGAAAAGAAAAAAAGAAACGCATAGGTTTTCTGTGACACACTGATGTATTCCCTTAAGGGCGAATCTGTGACACTATGCGTATTCAGGTATTGTGGATGAACCACTGCACACACTCTTTGGTGATACCTTATCTGTAAAACAGAAAAGAAAAAAGGAGTCTTTAGACTCCTGTTGATTAGTAAGTATGTATCTACAGGCTTTCACTCCTGCTCACATCCGATTCTACGCATGTCTTCATCACTGTACCTTTAAACAGCGGGATGATATGAGATACATACCTCATAAAATAGAAAAGAAAAAAAAGCCCGTGAGGGCTTTCTTTACAACTGATTAATCTTTCGCTCATCCTTCTGAGAAAGGTAGATGATGCTACCAATTAGGGTTACTAAGACCATTAAAGCAAACATGTTACCAAGCATAGACTGAAAGCAGGCAACAAATGTATTGTGTCCCATCAAAGCACCAATGCTAGCAAGCAAAGAAGTAACTAGGATAGAAGAGACAACGGCAAAGGCGAACGGAAGCACTACTACCAGTAATGCGTTTCCTATGTATTTGTATGTATTCATAGCATAAACGGCAAGAAAAAAAGGTCGTTAGACCTTTCTTTCACTAAACACTAATGCTACTACAAATGCTGGCATCCATCCAAAGGCAAAGCAATACTTCACTACTTGAGTGAACTCTACTCCATACTCCTTTATCATTCCTGATTGGAAGTACACAGTCATAAAGCCTCCTGCCACAATGAATCCAATCATACTGACTACCGCAATGGTAATCAATACATTATCTAATGTCTTTCTCATACAATAAAGAAAAGAAAAAAAGGGCTATTGCCCTTTCTTTTCTAACTCATACAACCAAGACTCCTTCAACATATCCATTGACTTATGTATGTCTCTCTCTATTTTACAGACAAACAATAACATAGCCAATGACAGAGTCAAAGGAAAACAAGTTATAAAGAATGTGTCATAATCATTGTTAACGACACATACAACTGAACACACAACTAGTGCAAAGGTTATCAACCCATACACTATACTCATTTTATAGTTTCTCATAGCACCACAGGAAAGAAAAACAATAGGACTAATGTCCTATTGCTTCTTACTTACAATGACTTTGACTTACAATAATAGTAGGCATCCATAGCATCGGATGTTGTTTCATCCCATTCTACTCTTGTCTCTAGTTGTGGGTTCTTCTCGCAGAACTCATTGTAAGTCATTCCTTCTGTGTAGACCAATGACTCGTCATTGTATGCTACTTGCGTGATTGTAATCTTCATGCAATCAGCAAGAACAACCTGCCCCGAAGGGCAGGCTCTCTCTAGAACGGCAACTCGTCCCACTCTTCCTCTCTCACCTCGAATGGACTTGCTGCTTCTACTACCATTGGCTCGTCCTTCACCCAATCACAGTCACGCCAAGTGTAGTAGAAACTACTGTAATCCATAGCATACTCAGGCATGTACTGATTCTCGTCTGGATAGTACACAGGAAACTCTCTCATCCTTCCCAGACGAACGATGCCTCCGTGTCCTTCCACTTGGACTTCGATTCCATCCACACCAACACACATCTCGTTCCACTCAGCTGCCATGGCTTCCGCCACAGCAACTAACTTATTTAATCTATCTATCATAGCACAATAAGCAAGAATAACCTTCTGCTTATTGGCGGGGGTACCCCGACTCCCCTTCTTGAGGTGGGGGGTATCAATTATACATCCCCCACCCTCCTATAGATATGGAAAATTTTGGGGGGTGTTATAAAAATTGGGGGGTTAAAATTTTGGAAAGAAATTTTCTGGAAGAAATATATCTTTGTGTTATGTATATAGGTAATGAAGTAGAGGAGAGAGCTACACTTAGGGTTTTGGTTAACTTAAAGGAGCTTATGAGTAGGGAGTGGGGTAATTGGAAAACTGACGATGTGTTAGTAGTATGTGTTAGTCCTGACTATAGTGGTACTATAGGGATGAGGGTGTTACATGGGTTAACTAGAGATAGAGTTTTCCCTTATTATGATAGTGCTGATGTTTCTTTTCCTGATAGTAGTGAGGAGTTTATCGAGGAGTGTAAGTTAGAGTTTAGAGTACTTCTAGGTATGTGGAGGACTCAGGTAAGTAAGATTGTTTTAGTTGAGGCAGGTATACTTACTGGGGGTAACTATACTTGGATGAGTAAGATGATAGAGGAGTTTGGGTTTGAGAAGCCTATTACTGTGGCACTAGTAGAGAGAGTACAGTCTAAGTTTAAGTGTGATGTAGTAGGAATGTATTGTGAGCAGATGCCTACTTTCTGGTGGGAAGAGGATAATAAGCATTGGGACGGAATCTTGTAGTATAGATTAAGTTTTCAACTGTCTATTATATTAGAATTTTATTATCGTAAAGTTTAGATAGAGGTAGAAAGAGTCTTGTTCTATCGTAAAAAGGCGTGTCGCTTCGGGGTTCTCTCTTTAAGTAGATGTGAATAACTTCTTCTTTCCTTTCTATTGGGTTTTCATCTATCTTTGGGGGACTACAGGGGGTTAAGGTGACAGTATAAATAGAGTTTAGTTATTCTCTTGGGCTCTACTAGATTACCAAGTTCCTTATTAAGGATAACTCCGTCCTAACGGAATTAGGCTTTTAAACTAGTTGATTTTAATTCTAGTTGTTATATATTTGTGTATTATAAATTATGCCAAATAATCCACTACTTCTTGCAGATATACAGACCTATTATCAATGGTCTGCGCAAAACGGTATCAATCCTCCTCAGTTACCTGCAGGGTATGTATTGGCTACCGATGCTACTGCTACTGGTATATTGGCTTTAAGATTATTTGATGCGGCTTATATCACTACAGGTATCATAAACCCTAACAGATTAGGTACAGGATATACTGGGGCAGGTAATCTTTACCTAGCTGACGATGGAACCTGGAAAGCTATTGCAGTTGGAGGCGGAGGAACAACATCTAACGTATTAATAGACGGAGGCACATTTACTGCCCCAAATAATGCATTAATAGACGCAGGAGGGTTCATATAATGGCTATAAAAATTAGAAGAGGTACGAATGCACAAAGAGTTCCAGTTGTTTTTGAACTGGCTGAAATTGCATTCACTACTGATACAAAAAAGTTTTACATTGGAGATGGAATTACTGCTGGTGGTATATTAATTGACGACCAGTCATTAACTTACAACTCAGCAACCAATACAATAACCACAGCAGATGGGCACACGGTTGTTATTAGCAATATTCCCACAGTTGGTGATATTGCTAATTGGAACGATGCGTATGACAATACAATTATATCGGCCTCAATTACGGGCGATGTGACAAAGACATTAAATTTAAATCAAAGAGATGGGGGTGCTGTACTTGTATCGTATACCGATACTTACGTATTCACACAAGGTTCTCCTTCAGCATCTTGGGTAATCACACATAGTATGAACAAGTACCCTTCTGTAACGGTTATTGATTCTAGTAACAATACAGTTGAGGGGGAAATTATTTACAACTCATTGAGCAGTCTGACAATTAATTTCTCAGGCGGTTTTTCAGGAAAAGCATATCTTAACTAATAACAATAATAATGGCAAAAAAATTCTTAGTCTCGATTGACCTCAATCAAAACGAGCTCCAAAATGCAAGGATACAAAACCTTGCTACTGCTCCTGGAACCCCAGGACAAGGTCAAGTTTACTTTAACTCTACAGTTGGAGATAAATCTATTTACTTCTATGACGGAACATCATGGGTAGACGTAGGAGGTGATATAAGGTCTATTGTAGCTGGTAACGCTATCTCCGTAACAGGAACAAGAGATATTACCGTAAACGTCCTCTATGACAACTCCTCTATCGGTGTAAACGGATCGAACCAATTATTTATTAAAGGAAGTGGTGTAACTAACGCAATGTTAGTTAACTCTTCTGTTTCTGTAGTAGCTGGAGCAGGTCTTGCTAACGGAGGTTCTGTTGCTCTAGGAGCTTCTATTACTCTTGACGTTGGAGCAGGTACAGGTATTACTGTAAACGCCAATGACGTAGCTCTTGACACAGCTTCTACCCGTAACACAGACCACGCTGGTGTAACTCTTACAGCAGGTGCAGGTTTGACAGGAGGCGGAGATATTACAGCTTCTCGTACTTTCAACGTAGGCGCAGGAACTGGTATCACAGTTAACGCTGATGATATTGCTATTACAGGAGCAGGTTCTTTAACTACCAATTACTTAACTAAGTGGAACGGAACAGGACTTTCTAACACAACTATTACAGATGATGGAACTACAGTAACTATTGGCGGTAACTTAACAGTTAACGGTACTACTACTTATGTTAACTCTAACACAGTTGAGATTGGTGATAACATTCTTCTTCTTAACAGAGACGAAGTAGGTGCTCCTTCTCAGAACGCAGGTCTTGAAGTAGAACGTGGTACAAGTGCTAACGTTTCTTTCATCTGGAATGAGACTAGTGACTACTGGTCTACTGTAACTGAGCCTTTGCACGTAGGTTCTATTGCTGACGCTACTTCTGGTTACACAGGTAACAAATACTTGGTAGGTGACTCAGGAGTAATTAAGTATTTGACTGCTGCTGATTTAGCTACTGATGTTATTGCAGGTGTTACAATCACAGGTTCTAATGGAGTTGCAGTTTCTGGTTCAGGAACTACCTCTATTGGTATCTCTGGAACAAACGCTACTACAAGTGTAGTCGGAGTTGTTGAGTTGGCTACAAGTGCAGAGACTTTGGCTATGTCAAGCTCTACTTTAGTAGTTACTCCTTCTGGATTGTCTGCTTTGCGTTATGCAGTAACAGGTCCAGCTGCTCTTGCAAATAGCATAATTGTTACTCACTCTTTGGGTACAAGCGATGTTATAGTTCAGGTTTATGAGCTAGCAACAGGAGAAACAGTAGAGTGTGATGTAGTACGTACATCAGGTAACGTAGTTACCTTGGGCTTCGCTATTCCACAAGCAATCAATACTTTGAGAGTATTGGTAATGAAGATTGCTTAATTTTTATTAACCCCTTACATTTGCTAGGGGCCTAAAAACCTCTAGCTTTTTTACATTACAAACAAGAACATGAAGTCACTCAGCAGTAAAACCTATCAAGGTGGTGTAAGTATACAAGGGTTAACCACTCTTTCAGGAACTGTTTATTTAACAGGAATAACTAACACAGCTAGCTGGGACCATGTCATTGTAGGAACAACCGCACAAGGTCAGATCTACACTAGGACTTACGCTCAGTTCATGGGTGATGTAGCTACGGGAATAAGTTTAAGTAGTTATGTAACGGGTTCAGGAACAACTAACTATGTAACCAAATGGACAAGCGGAAGTGCAATAGGTAATAGTGTAATACAAGAGTCAAGTGGTTTTATTGGAATAGGTGTTAGCCCTTCAAGAAAATTGCACGTTTTAGGGGGTGCTGGAACTTCTCAGATACAAAGTACAGGCAGTTCATCAACAATGTATTTTGGAGATGCAAATAGTTCAGTAATAGATAATCAAGGTTTTGGCTCTATTGGTAATACTTTGTATTTAATGACCAGTGGCATAGAAAGAATGCGTCTTGATGCTTCAGGTAATTTAGGAATTGGTACAACTAGTCCAAGTGCTAAGTTGGAAGTGGAAGCTACTTCTGGATATGAAATTGCAACTGGGATAGCATACATACATAAAAATTATGCCACAAACCAACCTGCTTTAGTAGTAAGACAAAGTGGTGCAGGAGGAAACTCAGGCACTATGCAAGGGATGTTGTTAGATGTTGCTGGAACTGCTCTTGGAAAATCTTTTGAAATCCAAAACTCGGGAACTGCACGAGTTACTGTATTAAACAACGGTAATGTAGGTATAGGTACTACAAGTCCCACGGCTCCATTAGATACAAATGGTGTTAGAATTGGTAGAAATTTTTCTATTGCTAACAGGGCTACAGTAAGGATTGACTCGAATACTTCTGACTATCCTGCAGACATACTATTTGGACATACTGCAGCGGCTAATCAAACTAGTTGGGATGGTGTTTACTGGTCACTTTCGTCTAGAGCTGCTAGTCTTAGCAATGCATTTACTATTTGGAGAGGAGCAGGTAATCCTGGTGGAGCGGGAGAAGAAATTCTCTTTACTATATTGCCTAACGGAAACGTAGGAATAGGAACAACTAGTCCATCTCATAAACTACACCTATATGGTGCTAGTGATCAACTTATAAAAGTTGAGAATACAGGTACATATTTAATGTACGCAGGTCTTATTTCCAATGAAGGTTATATAGGATCTACTAACGCCACTCCTTTAGGATTTTATACTAACAATGTAAATAGGTTATATATTACTACTGCAGGAAATGTGGGAATTGGTACCACCAGTCCAGCCGCTAATCTTCATATTCAAGGTTCAAATGCTAAAATAAGACTAACAGGAGATACACACACAAGCATTGAATTAGAAGATGGGGGTACTGGAGATCCTGGCTATTTAAAAACATATTATTATGGTTCCCTTGTTGCTCAAGTAGGAGCAGGTGGAACTTTCTTTAATACTGGTGATGTAGGTATAGGAACTGCTAGTCCATCATTTAAAACTACTATAGCAGCCGATATAACTAAAAGTGGAGATATTAATCCTGGAACAGCTCAACTATCTTTAGAGGGCTCTACTACTCCAGGAAAAAGAATGATTCTTGGATACGACACTAATAGTAATGGTTTTGGATTCATTAAGTCTGGAAATTATGGTGTGACCTGGACTCCTCTGGCTCTTCAGCCTGATGGCGGAAATGTTGGTATAGGTACAGTATCACCGTCCACTAAATTAGACGTAAGTGGAGTTATCACAGCAACAGGAGGTAACAGTACTAACTGGAATACTGCGTATGGCTGGGGTAATCATGCTTCAGCAAGTTATGTTCCTCAAGCAAGAACGCTTACTATTAACGGAACTAGTTATGACTTAAGCGCAAATAGAAGTTGGACTATACCTACCATTGCTAACATACAAGAGGCAGCTAATAACGGAAAAGTTACAACTGCTGCTTCAGTAGGAACTACAGTAATAACCACAGTCGCTACAGCGAGTTATGATGGGGCTACATTCAACTATGTATTAAAGGATGGAACAAACTATAGGGCAGGAACTATTATTGCCGTATGGAGCGCAGGAGCAGTTCAATTTAATGAAACAACTACAAATGATATAGGCAGTACTGTAGGAGTAACTTTTGCAGTTGCTTTAAATGCAGGTAATGCAGAACTAAGGGCAACTTCAGCTACTCCTGGTTGGACAGTAAAAGTAGTAACGATAGGAATTTAAATATTACAAATTAAACATTGTTGGATAGTGAAAACAATATAAAATGGCTTCAGAATTTAAAATAAAAAACGGACTTATAGTAGTAGGCGATGTCTCAACATCTGGAACTATTACTATTAATGGAGCTCTTGCAGCTACACAATCTTGGGTTACATCTCAAGCTTATCTAACTTCTTCTAGTTTAACTAGTTATGCTACTCAGTCCTATGTGACTAGTGCCATAGCTTCTCTAGTAGACTCAGCTCCTGGAGCATTAGATACGCTTAGAGAACTAGCAACAGCTTTAGGCAATGATGCCAGCTTCTCAACAACTGTTACAAATAGTATAGCCGCTAAGCTTCCATTAGCAGGAGGTACTCTTACGGGAGCATTAACAGGAACATCTGCTACGTTTAGTGGTAATGTTACATTAGGTAATAACTCAGATTTAGTTTTCCAGGATCTCGCAGGAACTTTTCCAACTAGCGGAAAAGGATTTGATTGGACGTTAAATAACGATGGGGCTAGAATTTATGCAATTCAACCAAATTCTGATAGCATTGACTTTGTATTTCAGTTAAGAGACAACGCTACAACAAATGACAGATTTGTATTTTGGGTAGATGAATGGCAAGGTCCTGCATATGATAAGTACCCACTTATTATTTCTGGAGGTACTGAGTTTGACTTAAAAGACTCTTCTCTCTACACAAATACTGTACTTAGATTATCTAACTCTGGAGTACTACAGAATGTTACTGGTAACATCTCTATGTTTACCAATAACTCTGGTTATCTAACTTCTTACACAGAAACTGATACCTTACAATCAGTAACAAATAGAGGAGGAACTACAACTAATAGACTAGAGTTTCAATACTCAGTTGACAGATACTCTCAAGCCTGGAAAAATACTTCAACAGGAGCATTTTGGTGGGTAACAACAGACGCTGATAAATTAGGTTTACATCGCAATGCGGATGGTGATAAGTTTTATTTCAGCAATACTGGAGATTTTTATTCAGTAACAAATGGTTGGTTGAGTACTGCTTTAGCTGCTAAACAAAATGCAGCAACAGCAATAACTACTTCTAACATTGCTTCTCAAAGTGTTAGTTATGCTAATAGTGCAGGAAGTGCTGGATATGTAAATAATCAATCAGGCCAATTATACAGTTACGATAATAGAATTATTTCTCCTTCAGAGACTAATGCTAGTTATCTTCAATTTGGATTTACTTCTTGGGCAAATAATAATAGTGCTCCCTATGCTGATTATTTACATTTACGTTCTTATCCTGATTCTTCTGGGGGGAGTGACAATCTTGTTATGTTCCTTAAGAGTGGTATTGGAATGCGTATTTACCAACAAACATTTGGATCTGGTAGTGCTTACAGTTCTTATGCAGATGTATGGCATTCTGGAAACTTAACTAATCTTAATCAATTAAGTAATGGTCCAGGTTATATTACTTCTTATTCTGAGACTGATACCTTAGCTTCAGTTACAGGTCGTGGTGCTAGTACAAGTACAAATATTACTTTTAACGGAACTATTACAGCTAACTCTTCAATTGTACAAGGTTATGGTACCATATTAACTGGATACAATAGTGGATTTCAAATAACTGTCAACGCAACATATTCGGGAGGTCAAACTAATACGTATACTCCTCAGTATGCAGGAGGGGGCTCTGCTGGTATGTTTGTAATGAAGCAGAGAAATGGTGGTGAAGGTATAATGGATTTTTACGGTAAGCAAAGTGGAACTGATGGATCCACTCAAGCTTATAGTACATTTAATCATCTTATGACAATGCTGCCAACAGGTAATGTTGGAATTGGAACTACAAGTCCAGGATATAAATTAGATGTAAGTGGAAATTCTAGAACAACTGGTATTCATTATGTTGACACTTATTTAGTTACTCCTTATATCTATGGGGGAGGCCCAATAACAATGGGTAATGATGTAACTATAACTTCTGCTACTGCTTGGAATGCTTCTGCTGCAAGACTTAATGTTGGAGGAACTGGTGACGGTAGAATTCAGGTAAGACATATTTATGGTAAATCTAGCGCAAGTGCTGCTGCAGATCACCTCTGGTTACAATATCAAAATACTGGTAGTCATGTACAAATAGGTGACAGTGGTGGGGGTAATCATTTATATGTATCTGGTAATATCTACATGGGAGGATATTTTGCGGGTAATCTTGTTGCTACTCAAAGTTGGGTTTCATCTCAAAACTATCTAACTTCTTATTCTGAGACTGATACTTTAGCGTCTGTAACTGGAAGAGGAGCAACAACAAATACTTCTATTACAGTAGGACCTGATTTAACTGTTCAAGCGGATGGTAGTGTTGGGTATACTGCTTCTAGATTGTGGTTGAACTCGCATAATAACTATCGTGGAGCAGGTGTCCACATGAGTGGTGTTGGCTCTACTTGGTTTGCAGGTACTCCTTATACTGATTTTGACGGAGGTTATGTAATTTCTAGAACAGGCACATCTAATGATCAATCTTCTGCTCAATACTCTAACGCTTTATTAACTGTAAAATCTACAGGAAACGTAGGAATTGGAACTAGTAGTCCTAACTATAAACTTCATGTATCTGGAAATGCATATATCAATGAAACACTATATGTAAATCAAGCTACTACAATTGAAGATACATTTACAGTAAAAACACAAAACGGTTCATATAATGTAGCTGTTATAGATTATAGTGGAACTGCTGGAGGTAGAATAAAAGTTTATACAGATGGTATTTTACGTTCTCAAATAGGATCTTACTATGGAGACGATACATTTTTTAATGTTGGATATGGGGGTAACGTAGGTATTGGGACAAGTAGTCCTTCAACAAAATTAAATATTTATAGTGACACTACTGCTGATGGAATACTTGTAGATATTTTAAGCAGACCAAGAATAACCCTTAGAGACAGAGGAAATTCAGATACTATAATAGGTACTGGAGATTATGGCTTAGATGATTTCTTTATTGATACTTACTCAGGTAATGCTTTAGCAATTAAAGGTTCTACTCGTAACGTTGGTATAGGAACAACTAGCCCAAATGAAAAATTACAAGTAGCAGGTAATATCAATGCCTACGTAAACGGGGGAATAGATGCTGGTTTGTTTGCAAGTACATCAGCTGGATCAACAACTATTGCTCTTAGATCTAACGGAATAACTCATTTTAATGGAGGTAATGTAGGCATTGGAACTACTAGTCCAGGTTGGAAACTACATGTAGCAGGTGAATCTTACACAAGTGGAGTAGTGAGAATTGGAGGATCAAGCCCACTTTATTTTGAGGATTATGGTGGAGGTTGGTATATGGCTGACTCTACTTGGGTTAGAACATATAACGGAAAATCAGTTTGGGTTGGCGGTGGACTTTTAGGAGGTGATGGTGGCTTAACTATTGGATATGGTGGTACTTCTTATGGGACTAACAATGCAATTATAGCAGGGAATGTAGGGATTGGTACTAGTAGTCCAGCAAAAAAATTACATGTAGTTGGAGATGCTTGGATTAACAGACCAACAAATAAAGTTGATAATAATGGTGCTACTGAATTTGGTTCAAGAGTAGAATTCAATAATGCTTTTACAGCAGGATCTACTGGATATACAGTATTTAACTATCCTTCAGCTGCTGTATTTAGAATATATGCTGATTATGACGGTAATGTGGGTGGGGTTCAACCAGACCTTCAGTTAGGGTTAGGATACTTAACAGTTAAGAATAGTGGAGGTACTATAGGAAATATAGGAATTGGTACTACTAGTCCAAACACAAAACTTCATGTATCTGCAGGTAATTTTTTAATTAGTGGAACAGCGATAGGTGGTGGAGCAGATGCAAATAGTGGGTTAAGAATTGTAGCTCCTATTTCTACTACTCACTATAATTGGATGTTAGGGGCTCAACAAAACATTAATAGTGCTTTTGAAATTACCCCATCAACAACTGTTGGGGGAACTACATTTTCAACCCCAACCGCTGTATTTTTACAAAATGGTAATGTAGGTATTGGTACAACTAATCCAAGTTATAAGTTGGATGTTAATGGAACATTTGGTGCTTCTGGTGCTGCTGTAATTGGTGGAAATTTAAGTGTTGGTACAACATACGCAGGTTTTGCAGCAAACATTGCAGGTACGTTATACGTTATTGGTGGAGATTTATTTTTATCTGATGGATATACAGTTAGAAATGCTTCAAATAATTCAAGTATAGCATTTAATACTTCTGCATTATCGTTTACGGGAGCTGCTACTTTCTCAAGTAGTATTACAAGTACATCAGGAAACATAACAGCAAATGGAGATATTGTAGCAAACTCAGGTGGTTCTACAGCAGTTTATGTTTATAATGCTAGTTCTGTTAGAGCTAAATTAAGCATGACTGGTAATGAAGGAGACTTATCATTATATGGCTCTTCTGCAAATAGACTTGTTTATTTATCAGCTTATTATGATTCATATATTGTTGCAGGAAAAGTTGGTATAGGTACTACATCACCTGCAAATAAATTAGTAGTTACAAGTGATGCTAGTCCAACTAATGAAAATACTTATGCTATTGCTGCTGCTTCGGCCTCAGATCCTGCATACAAAACAATAATTGGTTACGATTATACTAATGATATTGGATTAATAGCGGCTGTAAGAACAGGTATTGGTTGGAGAAACTTATCTATTCCTCAAGGTAGTCTAGGTATAGGTACATATAGTCCAAACGCTAAACTTGATGTAGTAGGTAATACTAGATTTGGAAGTGGGTCATTTAATGTTTCTACTGACCAGAGTTTTGGATCAGCAGGTCAATATAATTTTAGAGATGCTGTAGCAATTTGGAATCCAAATTCTACATCTGCTCCTAATACTACTGCGGTAATGAGCATAGGTAGTATGACAAATGGTGTTTCTTTAGTAACCACAGGACAGATAAATGCTTCTGGTGGCAATAGCACTAATTGGAATACAGCTTACGGATGGGGGAATCACGCCTCTGCAGGTTACTTAACATCAGTATCTGACATTTGGGTTAATACTGCAGGTGATACCATGACTGGTAGTTTATCATTTTCTGAAGCTTCTGTAATTAAAAAACGTTTTACTACGGGTACAAATAATCCCGTAAAAACAGCATCTGGAGTATTAGCTTCTCGTTCAGATAATAGTGGAGGGTCTACTTACTATATTATTGAGACTAATGTTCCACAGGATGATTATCAGATGGGAGGTTTTACTATTGAAATTTTTGGTAATTATAATTCTACAAACCATAAAAGTAAAATTGATTTAGGGGGTTACTGGAATCCAGAAACTAATGGAGGTTTTATTGGTTTTGAAGCTCACGGTTCTAACCCTCAGTACAAACCTACTATTGAAGTAGCAAGAAATAGTTCAGGAAAGACAGTATTTATTATCTACGGACTTTCTTGGAGTTACCCTGTAATTGTTGCTAGGGATCTTTGGCTTGGTTATAATGGGACTGATGGGGGAACATATGGAGAAGGTTGGTCTATTATTGGTACAAGTGATATTTCTTCTTATGTTAATAGGGATACTGTAGTATGGAGAAACGCTTATTCAGACTCTAATCCTTCTGGTTATATTACAGGTTATACTGAGACCGATACCTTACAGAGTGTAACTTCTAGAGGTGCAAGTACAAATACTGGTCTCTATATTAATAATAATAATCCAACATTGTATCTTCAAGATACTGATCATAGATCCGCTATGATTCATGTTAACAGTGATTATTTTTATATTTTAAATGGTGCTGGAACTAATAGCACTGGTTGGGCACAACAAGCAAACTCTCGTTGGTTATTTATGGGTAACCTTAATAACAACGATATTACTTTTGGAGGTAGTGGTGACTTTGCTGGTACTGTTACTGCTTCTGGAGGTAACTCTTCAAATTGGAACACAGCCTATGGATGGGGTAATCACGCTTCTTATAGTTACGCTACTACATCTTATGTAACAACCCAAATCAACAACTTAATTGCAGGAGCACCAGGAGCATTAGATACACTAGATGAATTGGCTGCTGCATTAGGAGATGATGCTTCATTTGCTACTACAGTAACTAATAGTATTGCAGGTAAGGTATCTAAGGCTGGTGATACTATTACTAGTAGTAATCAATATGGATTAATAATCAACCATACTCCTGCTCTTGGTGACTTTGT
>Ga0208975_1000398_pt1 | contig 21547 bp, 26 predicted proteins | sample GreLakmeER78MSRF_FD_187700 | JGI IMG/M metagenome (GOLD analysis project Ga0208975, IMG submission 187700) | Freshwater lentic microbial communities from great Laurentian Lakes, MI, USA - Great Lakes metaG ER78MSRF (SPAdes) | ecosystem: Environmental > Aquatic > Freshwater > Lake | place: Great... | reverse complement strand
GATGAACGTGTTGAAGCGTTCGATGCGTACATCTTGGTGATGGAGACATTATTGAGTAAGTTCGCTCAGCCCCTTGCCTCACTCGATGCAACGCCCATACAACTAGCCCTCGACAAGGGCTTACCCAACAATGGCGAGCATTGGACAGACTGGGTGCCTGACAAGATAAAGATTCGCATTGCGCTCATCTTTGAGGCACTGCCACACAAGACACGTGCTAAGCGCAAAGTCCCATTCCAACGTTTGACAACGCCTGAGCAGAACGCAAAGGCACGGGACAAGCTGCTTGCACGCACACGCAAAGAGATAGAGACGCTTGAACGCAAGCAAGAGATGAACCCAACTGAGGTTGGGCAGGCAACGCTAGGGCGTATGCGTGATGCTTTGAAAATCATTGCACGCCTGACTGACACAGAGCACGTACCCGCGACTTGGAGTGGCGTCTTGTGACGACCAGTGTCAGCTTTTTTGTGGTGTTTCACGTGAAACCCCTCTCAGTCGGGGACTCAGTCCCCGATCTGTTCCATTTCCCCCTGTCAATGGCGCTTGGGCAATGCCGTTGACCATCCTGATAGTGCCTGCAAGTTATAGGAGAGCAAAAATGAGTTTAGAAATAAGAAGACGTATCGACAATCTCAAAGATCAGATCCAAGGTTTAGAAGAATCAGACATAGTCACGCCCAAGATGGTGCGTGAGTGGATTGGGTCAGACAACATGGATGTTGAGGCGCTCATCAATTTTGCGACTGAGTGCATCAATCAAATACCGCACTTCAAGTATTCCGTTCAGGAGTACTGGGAGGATCAGATCGAAGACACGATGGACTGGTCTAAGACCACAGCCATGTGGGATGGCGAGGACTGGCTGTTCGCAGGCGTACCGCCCGAAGCTGGATGGGCATCAGGTCAGACTTGCTTCAGCGAGCGAGAGTTGGGTATGTGCACATCGCCTGAGAAGGCGATCAAGGCACTTAAAGCATGGGTAGCAGATAACAAAGGAGAAAGCAAATGACTTATATCAAACGCAAGACCAATATCCAAGTGGTCAACGATCTCATGACGCACTCAAAGCAGGGTGTGCTCATGCAGGCATTCATCATCGAGGCTATTGCAAAGTATGCCGAACTAACAAAGGAGGCAGTAGGTAAACCTGAATGGGCGCCCAACTCGTTCATAAGCGCAGGCGCATGGGGTGCTTGTGCTGAAGAAGCATTGGATGCAATCACTAATCGCAACAAGGAGTAAGTAATGAGAGTAATCCGTATTCGTATACACGGGAGATACAAAGTCCCATTCGGTAACCCGTTCTCGGCTACCGCTTTAGTCATGCCAGTTGAGTTGTCCGACTCGATGCGTGACGAAGTGCTGAAGAAATACCACGACACGTTCTACGTGTTCAATGCGGGTGACCCAATCGAAGGTGAGCATCGCACATTCGAGGTGGATTCGTTCGATGTAATAGATGACATGGAGGTATCCCTAGCCTGAGCAACAGGCTGTGTTAGTTAGTGTGTTAGTTCATTCGGGGACGCTGTCCCCGATCTTTATAACTCAAGGAGAAATAATATATGTTTCAAATTACTAGGTTCGTGATGGAGGACTTCATTGACTCCCTCGATCAGATCATTTATATCGTGTCACTCAACAAGCGGTACATGGTGTACAACGCCTCTCGTAGGCGTCATGTCCACCCAAGTGTGATGCATATGCCAGCGGGTAGTGCGCCACTGGATCTGATTACGACAAGCAACCTGTCTGTGTGGACTCGTACTTCACGCTATCGTGTCAACCCCGACGTAGCTCTTGCACCCCGTGCTATGACCTACCAAGAGGCGGTCAATGAGAGCCGTGATCGCTACGATCTGCATAACATGATGCGTACTCTGTTGACTCCAAATGTTATTGGGGATCTGCCTCGCATCGCTCGCAATTCGTTGACGAGCAGGATTGATCGTGTCGTTGAGGGATATGCAAAGAAGCATGACCCCAATGCGAGCTACTCGGAGCCTCAACCATGCGCTAAGTTCAAGGACTGCTTCTACTACGAGCACAGCACTACGCACTTCATCCTTGCACGTAAGACATATCGTGACTTCGGTCATCTTGTTGCTCGTGCCAAGGCAGGTGACGAGTCCATCACTAACGATGAGCTTGCCACTAAGTTCTATGACTTGTCTGGTCGTTACAGCGACGCCACTAGCCACATGGAGAATGCGTTCGATGCTATCAGTGATATGGATCTAGGCATTGTGCATTGCGACTGCGGTCACTACGAGGATGAGAACAACACACACTCTGTGCGTAACGACACATGGTGTGACTCATGCTTCGACGATGACGCTGTGTACTGCGAAGACAATGGCGAGTACTGGCCTCGTGATGATGCCTCTGAGTCTCGTGATGCGTACTACACGTACGATCGTGACAGCGAGGACGATGGTGACGATGATGACTATGAGGAAGATCGTAACCAGCCGATCATGTCGTACTCTACCAACGTGCTTCATGTTCTTGGCAATGTGTCTAGCATTGTGTCGTCTCACTTCGGTGAGTTCACGATGGGCATCGAGCTTGAGATGACGTCTGGCGATCACGATAGCAACGAGTCCGCTGAGCTTGTGCGTAGCCGTTTAGGTTCCGACTACTGCATCATCAAGAGTGACGGCTCGCTTCCGCACAACGGCTTCGAGGTCGTGACTTCACCGCAAGGTTTGGCTAAGCACATCGAGAAGTTCAAGGCATGGGAGATCGATCCTGCATATCGTGCATGGAACACGGGCAAGTGCGGTATGCATGTACACATTGACTCTCGTGCCTTCACGCAGTTGACTGTTGGCAAGTTCCTGATGTTCATCAACAGCAGTGGCAACGTCGACTTCATTCGTAAGATTGCAGGTCGTCATCCATCTGTCGATGACCAAGCTCGTAGCTACTGTGCAGCAGAGCATCAGTCCATACTTGCCAACCCCAAGACTGCGGTCAAGGGCAAGTCAGGTGAGCGCTATCGCATGGTCAACATGTGCAACCTCGGTTCTCGTGAGGCTAAGCGTCTTGGTCTTAGCATGGACAACAGCTACAACGGCAAGTACAACACTGTCGAGTTGCGTATCTTCCGTGCTTCGCTCAAGAAGGAGCGTCTGCTTGCACAGATCGAGTTCACTCATGCGTCTGTCATGTTCTGCCGTGTCGCATCGTGGCGTGATCTCAATGGCACATCGTTCGTCAAGTGGCTCAAGACTGTGGCGGGTCAGTACCCTGCGCTCGTCAAGTGGTACGGCGTGCGCAATGTACACACATCCATACCGACAGTCATTGCGCCAGCGCAGGACACTTGTGCTGATGCTGTGCCTCTTGCCCCTTCGCTAGTGTCTCGCTATGCACACGACCATGACCATCGCTACATGTTCCAGATACCTTACGAGGATGGTCGTGGTATCCGTGGCTACGCTAACGACAACGGGCTGTACTTCACCTTCTTCAGGGTGCTCGGCTTGGAGTTGGCTGTGTTCCCGTACGGGGGTGACGATGAGCACATCGGTGACACCGATGTGATCTATGTGCGTGACGGCGATATGTGGCGTCTTCAAGAGGACAGCTTCAACGAACTGATTGCGGGTCACAACCCTGTGTCAGCCAACTCAGTCTCTGAGTAATCATCAACAACCAAACGGGGACTGTGTCCCCGATCTTTTACCTCAAGGAGTTTCATTATGTGTTTAATTATTACTGGCAAGTCTTCCAAGGTTCGTTCAACTCTGCTCAATACACACGGGCTACTGAGCGATATCTTTACCTCCAATCCTGACGGCATCGGCTTCATGTATGGCACTGCCAAGGGACTGAAGGTTACCAAGACTCTGCCTAAGAATCTCGGCGATGCTACTGCATTCATTCAGCGCCTGCCCAATGACGATCGTGAGATTGCCATTCACTTCCGCTGGACTACGCACGGCAAGACCGATATGCTCAACTGCCATCCGTACGATGTGATTCCGGGCTTCATCGCCATGATGCACAACGGCGTGTTGCACACAGGCAATGCTGCTGACAAGAACAAGTCAGATACATGGCACTTCATTCAGGACTACCTGCACAGCGCTGTGGCATCGGCTCCTGACCTTGTCTATGATGCGGGCTTCGTGTCTATGATGGAGGAGTTCATCGGCAACAATCGCTTCGTGTTCATGAATGGCGAGGGTCGTATGCAACACGTCAACTTCAGTCAGGGTATTGAGCATGACGATATGTGGTTCAGCAACACGTACGCTTGGACTCCATCCCGTCTTATACCCAGCTACAAAAGTGCGACTCTCAAGTCGTACAGCTACACGAGTTCCTATGGTAGCTACATGGATGACGAGTACGACGAGATGTACGACTACAACAGAAGCTTCAACGTCAAGTCCCGCAGTACCAGTGCACACAGCGCCAACTACGACAAGGACGACGAGAACAGCATCTTCATCTCACCTGACTTCGATGCTGATGAGGATGGCTTCATGCGCCCTGATGTTGACGATCTTGGTGCTACTCTGGCTGAGTGCGACATAGAGACTATGGAGGTCTGGCTCAGCGAGATGCCTGCGTATACGATCACTACGATTCTGCACGCTTTCGAGGCTTCGCCTCTGACCTACACGCATCGTGCGGATCTGTGCGTACCCGATCAACATATCTACGACATGCTGATGGATGGTGATGCGTCTGGTGTTATCAGCGCAGCTACCAAATCACACCACGCTGCGGTGAGTATCGCCGAGGTCATCTGCTACTACCTGCAATGGGATGTACGCAAGCCTGTGTCGTTCAAGTCAGTATTGCCTGCACTGCTGACCTAATCAACCCGCATCGGGGACTCAGTCCCCGATGCATAACCCAAGGAGAGCACTATGAGAAAGACTGGATGGGATCCGCCTGCGCTGATGCAGGACGACCACGGGGGGTTAAGCAGATGGTTTGCTACACGCCCTGATGCACGCTATGTTTTTATACGTAACCAAAGGAGAGAGAAGATGAAGTACAGAGTACAAGTAGTTATGTCCTACTGGCAGACAGTAGAGGTCGAAGCCGACAGCAGTGCCGATGCTGCAAGCAAGGCGTTCGATGAGTTTGATATCACCAAAGCCCGTGTCGGGGAAGGTGAGACGTACGACGTTGAGTTAGTTGACAAGGCAAAGTACGTAGTACGAAACCACAACCACACAGTACTTGGTGTGTTTGATAACGAGCATGACGCTGAGAAAGATGCCAAAGAGTATCGAGACCAAACAGGCAATCCCGCCTATGTAGACAAGGAGTACGGAGAATGATGACACCATGGGAAAAGTTTGAAAGAGTAGTACTTTTGTTATTGGTAATTATACTTATAGGAGATCTTTTATACTGGAGACCCTATTGACAACTGTCTACTCTTGGACAAATAATGTACCTCCCAAGGAGAAACTAATGAGACAAATACCTTACGACACGGGTAAGGTCAAGATCGGCTTGACCTATTCACCGCCCCCACCCCACCCCACACCCGAGGATACTTGGGCGCAGTCTGTCCTGCTTGGAGACAAGCAAGGGATGGATGAGCTTACGCTCACCACAATACAGTCCATCGGGCTTATTGCTTTCTTTGTCATCGTCATGCTACTAACTGGAGGAACCTCATATGCCTGACATTCAAACCGCTTTTAAAGCCGCACTTAGCAAGACCTTAGCTGACTGGGACGACGAGGGGGAGTCACCCTCTGTTCAACCAGTGTCAGCTTCTTTTTCGCAACCCAATAAACCAACTCAGGAAAGTCCCATGAAGAAAACCTTCAACGTAACAAACAACATCTCTCGCGTAACGTTCGATTACATCAAGAACAACCCCGGCTCCACACGAAAAGAGATCATAGAAGCTCTCGAGCATCAGGGGTTTGCGGGCGGGTCAACATCTAGTCTCATAGCGCAGATGCGTCGTAATAATATGATTCACGAAACCAACAACCTGTACTACGCAGACATAGCCGAGTACCGCCCAATCAAATCACTCAAGGCACTCAAGAAGATGGACGCCCCAATAGCACCACCCAAGCGCAAGTACGAGAAGAGAGCCGTGACAGGTATCGGTGCGTTGCTACAAGAGAAGTTGGAAGCTGCACCTGACAGAGTCGCATCGCATCCCGATACTGTAGCGCCTAAACGAATGATCTCGCTCGTGCGCGTTAAAACACCAGAGGACATTCTGAAAGACATGACTGTGTATCAGGCTCGTGAGTTGTATGTTCACTTGAAGCAAATGTTTGGAGGTTAATATGAGTGACGCAAGTTTTAACAAAGAAGATTTTGACCGCATCTTTGGCATACCCAAGAACGAGATCAGAGAGAACTACCCTGTGATACGCAACGCCGTGCTTGAAGAGGTGGCGCTAGAGTTCGATGCCATGCGCATTGCCTTTGGCGATACCGCCCATAGCTTTGCCACGTATGTGAGGGACATGAAAACATGAAAGCAATAAAGCGTTGTGGGCATTGTGACGCCAAGATGGTTGAGTACCGCCATGTTTTTAACAAAGGTTTAGCGCATGGTTTGTATGAACTTTGGGCGGCTGGTGGTGGGCCGATAGGCTTAAGAAACCTGCGACTGACCCGAGTGCAATGGACTAACTTTCAGAAACTACGCTATTGGGGTTTGGTTAATCGCACTCGGCAAGAGGGTGAGTGGGCAATCACAATCCACGGGACTAGTTTTGTGACGCAAGGTACGCCTATTAAGAAATGGGTGTGGACATATCGGGGCGACACTGTGCGCTTTGATGGTGACACTTGCTTCTTCAAAGACATACACGTACCTACGTACGAGAAACGCCCTGACTACGTAGCCACCGCCAGACCACATGGAGCCTGAAACGTGAAGAGTAATCACAACATCATTCGGGAGCTTCTCAAACGGCACCCCGATGGTTTAAAGTCAAGCGATATAGCCGAGATTACTGGCATAGACGTTCGCTCTGTCAACAAATCATTGGAGAGTGTCTTTGGTGTGTACATCGATCGATGGGAAAAAGCAACCTTTCGCAATACATTGGCGGCAATCTGGGTCGTCGTTGATGTACCTGATAACTGCCCGAAACCAGAAAACACGGGAAGAAGATCGCGTGAAAAGATATGCAACCCCGATGACGCTATATTTTTAAACAGAAGGAGAGAGATCAATGACTAGCGCTAATCAAATACAGGTAGCGGGTACTCACTACAAGAACAAAGCCATTCAGCCATGGGACTACATCGTCTCAAATAACATTGGCTACTTGGAAGGAAACGTAATAAAGTATGTGTCCCGTTGGAAAGACAAGGGCGGTGTCGACGACTTGAAGAAGGCACAACACTACCTGACCAAGCTAATAGAAACACAGGAGAAATAACATGGGCGTAGGTAACTCACGAACACAAGCGGAAGTTGACAAACTCATGCAACAACTTGCGTCCTTGCCAAAGGCAACAACAGAACACTCTCCTGAGCCAGCGAAAAAAGCAAACGACAAGTGGAAACACAAGTCTGTTGCAACAGCGCGTGGCGGACGCGTCAACAGAACGAAAGGCAAGTAATGGCTGCAACCCCCGAATCTAAAGTCAAGAAGCGCGTGCGTGAGGTGCTGGACAAGCTAGGCATCTACCACTTCATGCCACCAGCCAACGGCTTTGGTCGGGCGGGTATTCCGGACATCATTGCCTGCATGGACGGACACTTCATTGCGATCGAGTGCAAGGCTGGTAGTGGCAAGACAACAGCCCTGCAAGACCTTGAACTCAACCGCATACACAACGCAGGCGGAACAACATATATAGCAAGGGAGAGCAACATAGATGAACTACAACAACTACTCAGGGAGAAAAGAAGTGGCTTATGAAGACATGATGACCCAAGAGGAACTAGAGCGCAGAGTCAAGAGCATGTCTGATGAGGAACAGGCACATTTCAAACTGCTCATACACAAACTCGTGATGTGCTACGGGGACGGCAACGCGCAGGGCGTAGTCATAGTGGGCAGGGCAGAAGACCAACTAGCAGGAGTCGTTACCCTTAACTGTGACGAGATGGAGGCGTCGCAACTCATGTTGGCGGCAAACGATTTTTTCGGCTTTCTAAACGTCCTAGGCGCACCACCCAAGGAGAGCTTTAATTGAGCAAGCCGTACGACACGATCTTAACGATCGACTTCGAGACCTATTGGGATACCAAGGAAGGTTACACACTTACCAAGATGACAACCGAGGAGTACATACGCCATGATAAATTTAGAGCGTTCGGAGCTTGCGTCCATGTATACGGAAGCGATGAACCAACTAGATGGGTTAGCGCAGAGGGACTACGTGAGTACTTCAATGGTGTCGATTGGGGACGAACCGCAGTGCTTGCGCACAACGCACAGTTCGATGTATCCATTATGGAGTGGGTCTACGATGTACATCCAGCCTTCATCTTCGACACGCTATCAATGGCGCGAGCTTTACGTGGCGTGGAAGTTGGCAACAGTCTCGCCAAACTTGCAATCGATTTTGGTCTTCCCGCCAAAGGGACAGCCGTATACAGCACCAATGGTGTGGCCGAGTTGGACAAGGTCATGGAATCTGAGCTTGCAGACTATTGCAAACACGACGTATATCTATGCGAGCGAATCTTTGCACGCTTGGTCAATGGATACCCGTCCAAGGAACTTCGGCTCATCGACATGACTCTGAAGATGTACACCCGTGCATGCCTTGACCTTGACCCCAACATGCTGACCGATGCCATATTAGAGGAGAAAGAAACCCGTGAAGCATTACTACAGAAGCTCAGCGTGGACGAAACTGCGCTTGCGTCGAACCCACAATTTGCAGCACTACTCACGTCCATCGGTGTGGTTCCCCCAACAAAAGTCAGTAAGACTACAGGGAAAGAAACACTTGCGCTGGCTAAGAATGACGCCCTCTTTCAGGCGCTACTCAACGGTGAACGTGAAGACGTTGCCCTTTTATGTGAAGCGCGCCTTCGGGTTAAATCAACCACCGAGCGAACCCGTGCTCAGCGGTTCCTTGACATTAGTAAACGTGGCGCCCTACCAGTACCTCTCTCCTATTACGGGGCGCAGACTGGCAGGTGGACAGCAAGCCGTGGCTCGGCCATCAACATGCAAAACCTCAAGCGAGGCTCGTTCCTACGCAAAGCGATTATGGCTCCCGCTGGCCACCAACTCGTCGTTGGTGACTTATCGCAGATTGAGCCACGAGTACTGGCGTGGTTATCAGATTACACAGACATGCTGGACATCTTCAGGAGTGGCGGTGACCCTTACGCCGCGTTTGGAGCGCAGATGTTTAACATACCCGGACTTACTAAAGAGTCTCACCCTGACCTTCGGCAATCTGCGAAGAGCGCGTTGCTTGGCTGCGGATACGGTCTTGGCTGGGCGGCTTTTGCTTCTCAACTCCTCACAGGATTCCTCGGGGCGCCACCGCAACGGTACGACTTGGGCTTTGCCAAGAAGCTCGGTGTTACCCAAACTATGGCGCAAAAGTTCCTAGACTGGGAAGTAAACGTTGAGAAGCTAACCGCCATCCCGCACACCTGTACCACCAAGGAGCTAGTTATCCACTGCCTAGCATCCAAGGCCATCATCGACAAGTACAGGGCTACGGCTACGCCTGTGGTGGAGTTCTGGGATTTGAACACCCATCTTATCCATGAGTCGCTGTACAAGGGCAAGGAGTACAAGCACAAGTGCCTGACCTACCGCAAGGGGGAGATTGAGCTTCCATCAGGCATGAAGCTGTTGTATCCTGCCCTCAACGTCAGGCGCTACACAGACGAGAAAACAAATAAAGAGCAGGTCGAGTGGACATACGGCCAAGATCGTACTAAGATATATGCAGGCAAGATAACCAACAATGTCACGCAGGGCGTAGCGAGATGCGTAATGACAGATGGTATGGTTCGTACTGCTAAGAGATACTTTGTGGCTGGAACAGTGCACGACGAGCAGATCGTTGTGGTTCCTGACGCAGAGGTGTCTGAGGCTAAGGCTTGGGTCTTAGCTCAGATGACTATGGAGCCGCCCTATATGCCGGGCATTCCATTGGACGCTGACGGTGGCGCACACCGTCGTTATGGGTTAGCAAAAAACTAGGAGAAGCAATATTGAAGTTACCAACAAAAATAAGAGTCGGTCGTAGGTGGTACTCAGTCGAGGTAGTCGAAGCTATGCTAGACAAGTCTGTCATAGGGCGTGTTCATTACGATGACCGCCGTATTCAGCTAGGTCGGACGAGTAACATCACGGGCAGGCAGTTCAAGCCCGAAGAGATCACCGATACGTTTTGGCACGAGGTAGTACACACAATTCTTAAAGACATGGGCGAGCACCGCCTTAACTCCAACGAAGCGTTTGTCACCAAGTTTGCCAACCGATTAACAGAAGCCATTAACACAGCAAAGTTTGAATGAAACAACCCGCATGGTCACACAGCAGCCTCAAAGATTTTGAAGGCTGTCAGCGTCGATACCACGAAGTCAAGGTCTTAAAGAAGTACCCCTTCCAAGAGACTGAGGCTACGCGGTACGGCAATCAGGTACATAAGGCTATCGAAGACTACATCAGGGACAAGACGCCAATACCACCTGAGTATGCGCAGTTCCAGCCTGTAGTGGACGCCATGCTGGGTAAATCAGGTAGAGCGCTTGCTGAGTATGAGATGGCATTAACGGCGGACTTAAAGCCTACGGGCTGGAAGTCCCCTGACGTTTGGGTTCGAGGCATTGCCGACATCCTGATCGTTAACGATGACAACCTTACGGCGTGGGTGGGAGATTGGAAGACTGGCAACAACAAGTACCCCGACAGGGATCAGCTTGTACTGATGTCACTTATGGTCTTCGCACACTTCCCCCACATCCGCAAGGTCAACTCTGCGTTGCTGTTCATTGTTAAAAATGATATGGTCAAGATGCAGATGCTACGAGAGCAAGCCGAGCAGTTCTGGTGGAAGTATCGTGAGCGTACTGCACGTCTTGAAGCGTGCTTTGAGACAGATGTATGGAACCCTAATCAAACCCCACTATGCGGATGGTGTCAGGTCACCGGATGCGAGTTCAATCCTAAACACTAGGAGGAAGTAATGACACAGACCAATGGCAAGCGTGACTACAAACACGCATACAAACTGCAAAAGAAAACGGGCGAGACAGCCGATCAGATTGAGCGGCAGAAAGCTCGTAGAACCTACGATAAGAAAGGTATTGACAGAGCAGGCAAAGACATTGACCACATCAAACCTTTGCGTGCTGGAGGCAAGTCAACAGCAGGCAATACACGACTCCGTAACAAGAGCGCGAACCAAAGCGACAACGGAAAATAATAGCTCGGAGAAGCAATGGAAATCATAGAAGACAAAGCAATAGTCTTACGCACAAGGAACCCGAACAAGTACAAGGTAATACCCAAACACAAGATCGTCGAGCGCATGGATGGTGGCTACGATGTGGCAGTGTATTGGGGCTTGGACGAAGCGCGGGTGTTGCGTAACCTAGGTGTTAAAAACGTACCATCGCCTATCACTAGGCGCTACGCTTGGCCGGGGCGTTACAAGCCCATGGCTCATCAGATCGAGACGGCAGCGTTCCTCACGCTGTACAGGAGAGCCTTCGTGTTCTCCGAACCCGGCACGGGCAAGACACTGTCTGCATTGTGGGCGGCTGACTACTTGATGAAGCTAGGTAAGGTTCGTAGGGTTCTCGTCCTGTGCCCCTTGTCTATCATGCACAGCGCATGGATGGGCGACATCAACAACAGCATCCTGCATCGCTCTGCCGTCATAGCGCACCACCCTCAAGCTAGTCGACGTATCGAGATGATTCAGAAAGATTACGAAATTGTAATCGCCAACTACGAAGGGCTGAACCTTATAGCGGATGAGGTGCGTAACGATGGCCGCTTTGACCTAGTCATTGTGGACGAAGCCAACGCATACAAAACCCCATCGACCAAGCGCTGGAAGGCACTCAACTCGATCCTTACACCCAATACATATCTGTGGATGATGACAGGCACACCAGCCTCGCAGTCACCTGTCGATGCGTACGGGTTAGCCAAACTTGTGAACCCTGACAACGTGCCTCGCTTCCTGACAGCATGGCGCGATCAAGTGATGAACAAGATCACACTGTTTAAGTGGGCGCCCAAGCATGACGCCAAGGACAAAGTACACGAGGCGCTACAGCCAGCGATACGTTTTACCAAAGCACAATGCCTAGACTTACCGCCCGTCATTACCATGACGCGTGAGGTAGCCCTAACACCACAGCAAGCCAAGTACTACAACATGCTCAAAGAACGCATGCTAGTGCAAGCCGCAGGAGAGACAATCACGGCAGTCAATGCCGCCGCTGGCGTATCCAAGCTCTTGCAGATCAGTTGTGGTGCAGCTTACACAGACGACAAGGAAGTTGTTGAGTTTGACTCAGCGCCTCGCCTTGCGGTGCTAGAGGAGATACTGGAGGAGACTGATCGCAAGGTCATCATCTTTGCTTTGTTCCGAAGCACCATCGACACCATTAGCAACTACCTCACCAAGAAGGGTATTGTCAATGAGTGCATTCATGGAGACATCACGCCAAGCAAGCGCGGTATAACTATCAACCGCTTCCAAACAGAAGCAGACCCTAGGGTCTTGGTGATGCAACCTGCGGCTTCGGCTCATGGCATCACGCTTACTGCCGCTGATACTGTGGTGTTCTATGGCCCACTGATGAGCGTTGAGCAATACATCCAATGCTGTGCCCGTGCTGACCGCAAGGGGCAAGACTCAGACAAAGTTACTGTGATTCACATTCAGGGTAGCGCGATTGAGAAAAAGATGTTTAATGCGTTAGAAGGGAAAGTTAGTGATAACTTACTTCTTACCGAAATGTTCGAGACTGAAATTAAATCATGAAAGGGGATTGCAACACTAGAAATTACATGTACACTGTCCAACCTTAGACAAATAATTAACAGGAGAAGCAATGGAAGAAGAAGCAGTACCGCTAGACAAGTTGGTAAAAATTTACCGCAAGTTACGCACAAAAATGACCGAGTTGACCCAAGAGTACGACACGCAAGCTGAAGTACTTAAAGGCCAACAGGAAGAGATCAAGAACGCGATCAAGGAACAGATGAAGGCGATGGGCGTCACATCAGTTCGCACTACCGAGGGCACGGCAGTCATGTCCGTCAAAACTCGCTACTACACACAAGACTGGGACTCGTTCAAACAGTTTGTGATTGACAACCACGCTTTAGAGCTTTTTGAGAAGCGCATTGCGCAGTCCAACATGGCTCAGTTCTTGGAAGAAAACCCCGGGGTCGTACCGCCCGGCTTGAACTCTACATCTGAGTTCGATATCTCTGTACGCAAACCTACTTAATGGAAATCAAATGAGCAATATTGCAATGTTCAACCCCTCAAACGTGCCTGCTTTCGCTAAGAACGCAGAGCTTTCAGCAACTACCTTGGCTCTGGCCGGTAACGTGAACGCTGGCGGAGGCATGAAGCGTGTCTCTATCAAGGGCGGTGTGTTCCGCTTGTTGTCTGGTGGCAAGGAGATCGCTTCGATCGAAGACCGCCACTTGGATGTGATTGTGGTTAAAGCTGCCCCCAAGGTCAGCCGTATTTTCTACGCAGGATCGTATGACAAAGACGCGGCTGCAGCCGCCCCTGACTGCACATCTTCTGATGGTGAGAAGCCCGATGCAGGTGTGCGTAACAAGCAAGCGGCAAGCTGTGCCGCCTGCCCACAGAACATCGCTGGGTCTGGCAATGGTCAAAGCCGTGCATGTCGTTACCAACAGCGCTTGGCTGTGGTCTTGGCTAACAACCCCGAAGGCGATGTGTTACAGGTAACCCTGCCAGCTACGTCCATCTTTGGCAAGGAAGACGGCGACAAGCGCCCACTGCAAGCGTACGCTCGCTACATGGCGGTTCAAACTCCTCCAGTTAACTTGGATGCCATCGTGACGCGCATGAAGTTCGACACCAAGGCTGAGTCTCCCAAGCTGATCTTCGCACCTGTGCGTTGGTTGACTGATGCGGAGTACTTGACTGCTCAGGATCAAGGTCAATCCAAGGACGCAGAAAGAGCCGTGTCCCTGACCCCTGCGTCTGTTGATGGCGTTGCCACCCCTGCACCTTTGGCTATTGAAGGTAAGCGCCCTGCCACTAAGACCCTTGGTGATTTGCTTGACGAAGATGATGCTGAAGCCATTGCCGAAGTCAAGGCTACCAAGCCCAAGAAAGCCAAGGCCGTTGAAGTCGAGGCTGAAGAAGAACCCGAAGTGCGTAAAGCCGCACCCAAGGTTGAATCCGTACCAGCTAAGAAGAACAAGCTGGCCGACATCGTTGCTGATTGGGACGATGAGTAACTGAATCGGGGGGGAACGTCGTGCAATTTAGCTTGCGGACGAACGGCTAGTACCCCCACCTAAACCACTATGGCTTACTCACAAAAAATCATTGACGAAGTAGCAAAGACTCCCAAGTCTCTGGGCAACCAGCTTGGTCGTTGGGCGATCCATCTTGACTTTCCGGTCACGAAGATTGCCTATGCGCTTGGCGTCTCTCGACAGACTGTCTACAACTGGTTTACAGGCACGGAAGTGTTTGTGGCCTATCGTGACCGCGTCGAATTCTTAACTCACATAATGAAGACCTCACGCACAGCAGATGAGGCATGGAGAAAAATATGTACGGAATACAACCTAGATCCCTCACCACGCAAGAGCTAGTTCGCTTTGCCGAAGACTTGGTGCATACCAAAGAAGGTTTGCCTAAGAACTGGCAGATGGAACTTCTAAGCCGCCTTGCTGGTTACCCCGTCATGGAGCGCCCAACGACTAAAGATTCGCGTCAACTCGAACTCTTCTGACCGCAAGGACTTCAATGACTCCGCTTGAGTTTTTAGCGGTTGTTCTGCCACCGCCCGAATTTGGTCGGTATTGCGTAGCAGAACTAACAAGGAAAGAGCACGTCTTTACGGCGGCTCTTGACAGTACACCCGCGCACATCAAACGTTGGCATGACAGCAAGCTGGACATTTACTTTGCCTTGGCTACCTTTGGCGAAGAAGATAACCGACAAGCTACCAACGCTCGGTACGTTAAATCCCTGTTTATCGACATGGACGGCTACGCATCGAAGAAGGACGCGGCACAAGCGCTCAGTGCGTTTCTAAGTAAGACCGGCATGGATGCCCTAGGCACTCCGTATGTTGTGGGTTCTGGGGGCGGTTTGCACTGCTACTGGCCCCTACTGGAGGCCGTGCCTGTTGATTCTTGGAAGCCCGTGGCTGAGAACTTTAAACGCCTGTGCAAACAGGAATCTTTGGCTATTGACATGACCGTGACGGCAGATGCCGCCCGTGTCTTGCGCATACCAGATACCACCAACTTCAAGAAGAAGTACGCAACGCCGCGCCCCGTGCGCATACTGACTGAGGGCGATGTGTTCAGCTTCGAGGGGTTGGCTACCCTCATCAGGGAGAAGCTATCCGGCTCTGTCTATGAGGCGCAGGCCATGCCCAAGCTAGACTTGGCGGGTACTCGCCCCTCCAAGGCTTCTGCTTCCCCGACCAGTGTCAAACTCTTTGAGAACAGCGTAACCAAGTTCAAACCAATTTGGCTGGCTACGCAAAACAACCGTGGGTGCGGCCAACTGGCCAACTACGTTGAACACGCAACCGAAGAAGGCATGGAGCCAATCTGGCGTGGGCTGTTGTCATGGGCTAAGGTCTGTGAGGACGGCAACAAAGCTGCAGTATGGCTGAGCAAGATGCATCCGTATGAGCCTGAGCGCATGAACCAAAAGCTTCAGAGCATCAAAGGCCCATACCCCTGCATCAAGATGGACTCCGAGAACCCCGGTATATGCCCATCATGTACACACTGGGGCAAGATCACCAACCCATTGATCCTAGGTCGTGAGTTGGCTGTCGAGGTCGAGGAGAAAGAGATCGAGGTAAAGCTCTCAAGCGATAGCTCGGTCACGCAGAAAGAAACCATCAAGGTCATGCGCCCAACACCACCACGCGGGTACTCCTATGGAGCCAACGGCGGTACGTTCATGGAGCGCACAGTAGAGGATGACGAGGGCGTTAAGTCCAAGAAGCAAGTCATGCTACTACCCTACGAACTGTTTGTTGTTGACATTCTCAACAGCAACGGGGATCACACAGTACACCTGATAGCGCTCAAGCCTGATGGTGCAGTGAACATAACCATGGCGCAGAAAGCCGTGGTCAGTAAAGACGAGACTGTTAAGGCGTTAGCCAATCAGAATGTGGTGGCCGCTTTCGGTCACAACAACGACAAAAACCTATTTGAATATGTGAGGGCATGTGTGGAAGAAGCTAGTACAAGCAGACCTGCTATAAAGGTTCCTGACAGCTATGGCTGGCAGGCAGACAACACGTACGTCTATGCAGGACGTATCTTCAGCAAGGGCAAACCACCAGTCAAGGTGCCAATGCCGGGTCTGGAGAACATCACAGTAAACACCGAACCCAAGGGAACCATTGAGGCTTGGCGCGACTTCATCAACATGTTGATCGCCAAGAAGATGTGGGGGCACTTAGCCGTAATCCTTGCCGGTGCTGGCGCACCATTCATGCGCTTTACAGGCATCTACGGCATGACATACCACTGCGCTAGTACCGAGTCTGGTACGGGCAAGACCCTGTCGCTAGAAGCTGCTGCTTCAGTATGGGGACACCCAACGCACTATCGTACAGGCAAGAGTACTTCTCCTGTGGCTATGCAACAGCGGTTGGGTTTGCTCAACAGCCATCCGCTTATCACGGATGAGATCACCGCCAAGAACCGAGCCGCCCCTGAGTGGTTGCCTGAGTTCCTGTTGGATATGACCGAAGGCCGTGGCAAGGAGCGTATGGAGTCTGGCTCCAACAAGGAACGCCTGAACCTCTCGACATGGATGACTGTGTGCCTGATGTCATCTAACACGCACGTTGTGGACTACCTGACAGGTGGGCGTGACCACTCATCAGAAGGCGAGCTTCGCCGACTGCTTGAGTTTACATTCGAGGAAGCGCTGACGTGGGAGCCGCATGAGATTGAGATCATCAAGTCTTTGCAATCCAACTACGGCGTGGCTGGCTACAAGCTAGTCGAGTATATGGTTGAGCATGCTGATGAGTTCCCCACATCTGTGCGCGAGGCAGTAGCCGCTATGTACACAGAGTTCAACGCGACCAACGATGAGCGCTTCTGGATGGCAGGTATCGGAACCGCAGTCCATGCGCGTAATGCTTTTAAAGCGGCTGGCATTGTGGATATCCCACTGCGCCCCGTGCTGAATGCGTTTAAGAAGGTTGTGACGGCCATGCGCTCCAGCATGAAGCACAGCTTGCGCACCGCAGAGGATGTACTGAACGCGTACACTCGTGAGAGCTACGGCAGTTTCGTGGTGCTCAAACCTAGCAGTGGTGGCTTGATGGCCGAACTTGGCAGTGGTCAGATCATTGACCAGACGATTACACGCAACAAGATTCTTGGGCGTGTGGAGCATGGCATAACGCCCGGCTACATCGACTACTTCATTGAGGAAACCCTGCTCAAGTCCTATTGCGCTTCTATGAGTTTCGGGTACGCTTCGTTCAAGCGCCAGCTTGAGGATACGTTTCAGATTGAGTATCTCAGGAAGAACATGACCTCCAAGACCAAAGGCCCCGCCATGCGGGTTCCAGCAATGCGTGTTAGACGAAAGATGGACGAACTAGATGAAAGTATCATCAATCCGCTTCCCGTGGGAGACGCTTGAGAAAGGGCAGGGGTTCTTTATCCCCTGCCTTGATACGGACGAAGTTCGTGAACTAGGGCTGCGCAAGGCAGTCCTGTGCCGAGTACTGGATGCCCGTGCCATCACGGGCATCCACGAGGGCTTTACTGGGGTTCTGTTCTATCGACTGCCCCGCGCACCATCGAAGACAGCTTGATTTTTAACTGCCGTATCTCGGCCAGTCTTTCACGCTTCTCTTCTGGCGTAAGGGTTGAGGCACGCACGGCACGCTCATACTGGGTCAACTCGCCAATCTGCTTGGTAAAGTCGCCAGAGATTTCGCCTAGCATGTACTCTCTGCCACGAGTTTCGATAAGCTCAAGCGCCTTGGATTTCTCTCCACGCTCGATGTAATCGTCCACTGTCTGCTTGACCTTGGCAAACTCATTCATGCGCTCAAATGTGCTGTTGATAATCTCGCCAGCATCGTTAGGTTGGAACGCACCGCCAATGACTGCACGCTCAGACAAACGCTTGTAGGTCTTCTCGGGCGAGCCTTCGGAAGAAAAAGGAGAGCTGACCGCCTGCAAGAACGCCAAGCCCATAGTGCCGGTATAGCCCTTGATAAACGCCTCGACCTTGATGGGAGAAGCGCCAACCAAAGAGCCGTAAGCCTTGGCAATCTCGGTGGTGTTCTCACGGAACTGCGCCTCTGGCAACAACTGTTGCTCACCCTTAGACAGAATGTCGCGCCCTGTGTAGAACGACTTGCCAAGCGAAGTCTCAATGATAGGCTTCATGGCTTGCGGTATGGGCAGTAGCGTAGGAACCTTGAACCCGCCAACATCGATCGTGGCCATGCTAGTACCGCCGGGAATAGTCTGGATCAAGATTTGGTTAAACGCTTTGACCGCCTCTTCGCTTCCATGCTCATTCATCATAGAGTTGTACAGCGCCTCTGGCAAAGCCTTGAAGATGTAGCCGATCTCAAACGGGATCGGTATACGAAGCGGCTCTTCCACGCCGGGGATACGCACAAACCAATTGCCGTACTTCTGATCTGGCGTAGCGTTCTTGTAGGCTTCGTCGTCTTGCATCGAGGCGGCATACGCCAGCGTACCAGCGGCAATCATCAAGCCACGAGTCAACAACTTTTCCTGTATCTTCAAGCGCTCATTGAAAGGCAGGTTGCCTGTCAGGGCTTTGTACAGCACATTCAGACCTTGGATCTGTGCGTTGAAGAACGGGATCAGTGAGTTAGCCCAGTGGATGCTAGGTGACGCACCGCGCTTGTTAAAGTTCATGGACTCAAGCGCCATGTACGTGGCTTCCATCTCAGACAAGCCCTGCTTGATGTAGCTGTTGTATTGGGCGCGTCGTGTGAGCGCATCAGCTTCCATAGAGATAGCTTCTGCCCTAGACAGTAGTTCAGAGAACACGCCTCTGCCAGCCGTAATGTCGCGCAGGATTTTGGTTAAGTCTTCGCTACCGCCAGTAAACACCTGACCGCCTGTGATGCCTCGGCTCTCTAACGTGCCCTTGGTTGCGCTACCAATTTCTTTGAGTGCTCCAGTAACAGGGAAGAAATCGGCACCGGTCAATAGCGGGGCAGCTAAAGAGTCACGGAACAACTGCCTAGCCGCATACAAAGGCGATGCTGTCACAGCCTTACGCAAGAACGTAGCGGGGGCTGCCATAGCACGCAGTGCAAACGGCATCTGGGACGGGATACCTTCCATGCCTTTGACCAAAACGTCAGCAGGCACGCCTGCTTTGTCGGTAGCAATCAACGCATAGCGGTCGCCCGTGTCTTTGTCTTTCTCGTTCTTGGGGTCTGGCTCAACCTTAAAACGAACCACGTTAGCGCCAGCAATAGGCTTACGGGTAATGGTTGCCAGACCCAAGTCCACCAACTCAAAGACCGCGTTGCTGGTAGCCTGATTACGCAAAGCCATGTCAGTCAGCAAGTTTGTGTTCTGAACAGCGCTGGTCATGAAGTCAAGGATCGGCTCATCGCCACCCACTAACTCTTGCAAGTATGGCTGCTCTTTAATGTTACCAATCTTGACTGGGTTTTCTCCGCCAATCAGCAGTTCCACCACACCGTTACGCTGGCGGTAGTACGGGATGTAGTCCTTGGACGCAAGTAGCTTTTCTACAACAGCCCGTGGGAGCGCATGGGTCTGAGCCGCAAACCGTACCAGCCCCTCGTTGTAGGCGTTGTATTCAGCCCGTGCGGTTTCAAACAGATCTTTAAGGCCGGGCGTGTTGTTAATAGCGCGGTTGGCGCTATCCAGTTCAGCCTGTGTAATCTTGCCGTTAAAGCCTAAAGTCTCCAGCCCCTTGCTCTGAGCGCGGATGCCAGCTAAATACAGGGTGAACAAACGGCTGGCGCCATCTGGACTGCCCACCAATGGTGATGCACGTTTAAGAATCTCAGCTACGCTACGGATGCTTGGCCCCTTGACGCTCTCAATGATGTACTCTTTACGGCCATCGGCACGTATTTTCTCTGTACGTTGCAGTGCACCATTACCCACAGACTGAGCCACAAAGTTCATGCGCTGGTCGTACATGCGCAAGTAGTACAGCATCTGAGTGCCCTTGAGCTTTTCCATACCCTTAGACAGACGCTCAAACCCAGCAAACCGGTCAACCATCTGCGTCTCAAACGCCAAGCCAGAGCCGTTGGCTTTGATCTTGTCGTACATGTTTTTGTCTTTAGCGACGACCTTGTCGACAATAGCGCCAGCCGCAGCCAACTCAGGCGTTGCGTAGTTGGTACGCAAAGAGATCAAACCTGTTGGTGATTCGTACGTGCCTGCAAACTCCTGTTGCATACGCTTAGTAGCTTGGAACATTGTGTAGTACAAGTCGCTTGTACTGACGTTAGCAAGTTTAAAGAAGCCAGTATTGCGTAACCACTGGCGCAGAGCGCCAAGCACCACTTTGATATAACGGCCAGCCTTTTGGACAAACGTTTCGTTGACTGTGGCCTCTTGCATGTGCGCCAGCATCTCACGCACAGACTGGATCTCTCCCATACGGCGAATCTTTGCCGCTGTGTCCTTGTCGCCCTTTTGTTCAGCTTCAACAGCGCGTTGCTCCCATGCAGTAGCTGACGCCACCACATCTTCTTCAACGCCCAAGGCTTTGGCCATACCGTAAATGCCGCCTTCTGTAGTACGAATGGCTTTGGTCAAGTCCATCATACCTTGGGGGCCAAGCACCACATCCACGCCATAGTGACCTACGGCTTCGTGAATCAAAGTCTTCTCTAAGTCCAGCGCGTCAGTGTGCTGATCGCCAATAACAACAATCGTGCCGTCAGGTAACACACCGCCTTTGACTGATGACTTTTCTACATTTACACCGGCGTTAGCTAACGCTTTCAAATATTTAACTGGCGCCTGACTGAGTGTCGGGGCGTAAATAAACTTTACGTCTTTTGGTAGTTTGCTTGCAAACTTGTCTGCAATAGCTTTAGCCTCTGCTTCAGCTATAGGGTTTATAACCGGCTCCGCTTCCACACGAAACACTGTGCCGTCTGTGTCATCAGAACTGTCAATCAAGCGCTTAACGTAACCGCCAGTAACTTCTTTCAAAGCTTTGTTGTACTCAGGCGAACCCTTAGAGTACATAGTTACCAAACGGTCTTTCTTGGCAAAACCTTCAGCCGCTCTACGCACACGCTGTTCCTCAGACGACGCACTCTTAAGCTTTTGGTTTTGCTTAATCAACGGTTTAATGTCTGAGTTCTTCTCGTCAC